>Ga0153951_1000518_pt1 | contig 14403 bp, 17 predicted proteins | sample TSNJ035MetaG_FD_102278 | JGI IMG/M metagenome (GOLD analysis project Ga0153951, IMG submission 102278) | Attine ant fungus gardens microbial communities from New Jersey, USA - TSNJ035 MetaG | ecosystem: Host-associated > Fungi > Mycelium > Unclassified | place: USA: New Jersey, Wharton State...
TCTTCTGAGTCGTACTAACTATCTATATCTTTGTCTTCATTGAAATCTTTAAAGTCAGAATCATTCAAATCACGAATTGCAGGGCTCACCAGCAAACAATTTTTGAGCTCTGTGCTCCAAGTCAGACGTCCTGAGAATTTGATTTCCTAAGCAGTTGTCCTCTTACCCTTTTGCGGGGTCTACCCAGTGGGAGACAAAATACAGGGAATAGGACAATTTACATGCAAACAGTTCTCTTATTCACACTTGATGCTACGGATGCTCTCAAGCTCGTTGGGGTCACTAGCCTGAGTGCCTGTACCTGTACCACGATTTTCTATAACCCCAACGCGGTTGGTCTCCATACTAGTGTTCTCCAGAAGAAAGCGAAAAAGGATAGCTTGAATATGGGGATGGATGATGGAATACCGTTCTGATTGGCTACTAAAAACGTCGTCGTTCTCCGCAACAACATAAAAATAGTGCAGGCTTCGGTGTGAGAATAGCCATCCTGCAAAGACCTTACACTGACCAGCTTAAGCTCAAAAAAGAAGTGAACACGGTCAAGTCCAAGCACCATCTAAAATTAGTACCTGACTGCTTCGCATCGAAAAAGGGAGAGATATACTTACATCAGGGCCAGAAACAACATCGAAACTGAAACCACCGACAATGGAAGTGGAACAATTAACTTGATAGAATACAGCCACAGAAGAAGGTTCTGTAGATAATCACGAGTCATTACAACCCCAATATCACATAACATTGCAAAGAAACAGTCTTGGCCTCACAAGGACTGATCTTGAGAATTAAAATCCCTTGCGATCACCATACCTAGACACTCTGAATTAGTAGTGCTCAAGAACCCGTTACATCGGGGGACCAAAAGGGCATGGACTCTTGATCAGAAGGAGACGGCCAAGTACCAGTTGAACATGTTGGGTAAGGCTCATTGATCATGTCAATAGCAGCTTCTCGACCAAAGAGCCAACAATTGTTCTCGCTCATGATAGAACTAGAACATTGAGCACTACACTAAAAATAAACTATGTCTCATCTCCAAATATCTCTCAGTTCAAGACGGTAGATCAGCAGGTGAAATGAGGCTTATTGCACATTTCGCATTTTTTTTTGTGCTCGTTCTCAACTCAACAGAACCAATCTTGACATCAACACATCCAATCCATAAAAGGCAATCCGAGAAGGCAGAGGCAGCGACACATCAAAGAGAAAACTTGAGCTCGCAAGGTATGCAATACGCACACGGAGAGAAAAAAAAAAAGTCGTCTTGCAAATCACGACACAAAGCCGGAAATCAGAGCAAACACGAATATAAACACAGCGGACCATCATACACCTACATCTTTATATCACTTCCCGTGCCTTTTACTCTACACAAGGAATGAATAATATGATAATAATAGTGTTTCCCCACCCAAAAATGCTAATTATCCTAGCACCAACGCAACGCATTTTCTTCCGAAAGAAACCAGTTGGTTGCTTCAATTGATTTTTTTTAAAAAACAACATCTACCCCCGCATCACATGATTGAATGTTTTTTTTTGGATCTATTCCGCACCAAGCAAGCTAATACTAGAACACAATACATGGCCTGCTGTTGATTGGGGGATGTTATAAATGATACTAATCCCAATCCCACACTTTTCATCTCAAAGAATCCAATCATCATCTTCACTCCAACTGATTTCTTTCTACCCCGCATCACATCACATGACTAACTGACTGATTTTTTAGATCCAGCATTTCATTCCACACCAAGCTAATACCAAAACACAGAGATCCAGGCAAAAATCAAATGAATGATACACAACCAAAAAGAGAAAGAGTGAGAGAAAGAGAAAGTTCACTACATCCAAGCTCCAAAGCCCATTCCAAATCAAGTGGTAGTAACCAAAAAAAGCACACACTAAAAAACCAACCATCAAACTTCTTTCATTCTACAAATACAACAATCAAACACAAAAAAAGCATCTAGTCATTCTAAACTCTCAGCTCAGCTCAAACAAACAAAAAAACTCTTCCGGCCTAACCTTCACCCTCACCCTCACCCTCACGCTCCTAAACCTCACCCTCACGCTCACCACGCTCACCTTCCTCCTGACTCTGACGATGCCGTCGATGCACAATAACCAACTCCATCCCCATCCTCTCCAACTCTCTCACTTCATCACTCACCAACCTCTCTCCATCCATCAACCCCAACAAATGCCCACCACACGTCAAATCCAACGTCACCTTTTCCAATCCCACTCTCTCCACCGAGGAAGAAGACGACAAACACTGACTATCCATCTCCCACCTCATCTTCAATTTCTCCACCAACCACTTGACCATCGCCAAATCCACCCAACAATGACCTCTCCACTCCAACACTCTCAACCTCGGCAAAAAACATTCCCTCCCATCACTCAAACTCGAACTCGTCATCGGGCTCACCACCAACGCCTCCACCACCTTTCTCACCATCTGCTCATCCTGCTCATCCACCACCCTCAACACCCTCACTTTCCTCACCCCCTTCAACACCTCATACACATCCACCCACGGACACCCCAAATCCAACTCAAGCCTCTCCACCCCCCCACTCGTCTCCCCCAACATCCCCCTCAACACCGACACAATCATCGAAAACTGCATCAAATCATACCTCAACTTGAGCTTAAACACACTCAGATTCGGAAACAAAATCCGCTCAAATAACTGAAATTCCCAAGCGTCGCCGGCGTAGGACCATGCCAAACTCCGAAGAGACGGGAGCACGATGGGTAAAGTGTTGGAATTGACTGGTGGGAGGGGGTGGAATTCAGCGTTGGACAGGATACGTGAAAAATCGCATTCGACGAGACATGGACACCGTCTCAGCATCTCTGCACATTCATCAATAGACACCCACGATACTTTGAGATGAGTCAACCCCGACCAAGGGAGAGTGATGGCAGACAAGAACGTATTGTCGAGGGTGACTCGACGCAGCTCGTGTGCATGAGAAAACATGTCGACCATTTGCTGTTCTCGACTGTTGTCGTACGGGCACAGCCAGAGTTGGTGGAGGTTGGGCGTCGCGTGGGTGGCCTGTCTAAGAGCCGGAATCCATTCTGGGGGTAAACCGTCGATCTTGAGAGAACGCCATCGATGTGAATGGGCGAGAAAGACGCGCAGGACGTCAGAAGAGGGAGGAGCGTCAGTTGAGAGTCTCTCCCTTGCCTCATCGGCAGGAGCAAAGAGGAGAGACAGAGACACCGTACAGGGGGCCGAGCGGGCGAACAAGGCGTCCAAGGCATGGGCGTTGGAGATGTTCCTGCTCTGATAGAGGGTCAAGGCGGCAGAAGTCCAGAGCTGGGGCGTGGAGAGGGCAATGTCGCGCCACTGGGAACAGACCGCGGCGAGGGTGAACGGCATGGTGGGATAGGTGACACCGCCGTCGCTGTTGGGAGTGGTATCGCTGTCAGTGATATCCAGCGGGGGACAGACGAGCTGGAAAATGGTGGAAATGATCTCATAGGGGAGGACGACGGTGGAAGGGGCGATGGCGTTGAGTCTGCGCTGGAGGAGGACGCGTTGGGCGGCGAGACGGTGTATTTCGTGGTCGATGCGCTTGACCTGGGAGTGGACGAACAGAGCCTCGTCGGTGGTGGACTTGAAGGATCTGTCGCGCTGGACTCTGTCGAGGGGACGACTGCAGCGCTCACAGATGGCCATGTTTTCGGGAGGAAAGAGAGGGGGAGGGAGTGCGCTGGGAGGAGGAGACTGAAGCATTTGAGCCTGACACGTGGCTCCGATTGCCAGGAATATAGTCTACAGTCACTCGCTCGGCTACCCATGGGAGTCTGTGGATCTTTTTGAGCAGGGAGCAGAGGGAGAAGGACGATGAGGAGGAGGACATGGACATGCGAGCATAGTCAGAAGTGCGGTCAGGAGAGGATGACATTGTAGTAAAGAGTTAGAATAGTTACTATAAAGACATTAGAATAGTAATACTATAAACACGACAGCAGTCAATGAGGAAAGCACAACAGCAACGAGCGCCACCGTCAGCTTTGCCGCAGGAAACACTCCTCTGGTCAGTGCGGCTTGTATTCTGAAATACCTCCAACATCCTGGCTAGTCAGATAGCTCGACACTCGACCACAATCCACCTACCCAGCATCAGCGTCGCCAGTCCCACAGCCGTCATCGATGCCCCCAGTGGCGTCGCCCACGTCTGCGAGGCAGGGTGCCCGAGACTAAACAGCTGTACGAGCGCTTCGGCAGGTCAGTCAGAACGGCGACGACAGCAGCGAGCTCACCGACTCCGGCAGAGGACAGGGCGAGGCTGGTGCGAACATACGCCAGAAACGTCCGTTCAGACGCTAGATGGTCTCTCGCGACACTCCCACAATTCTCAAGTACAAGAGACATGACAAAAAAACATATGGCACGTGCTGCTCTTCACCATGAACGACGACCATCTCCAGTCTTTGCAGGCCGCAGCGCTCAAGGCAACCCGCTATGCCGCCACTCTCCCCGCCGACATTCACTTCTACCGCTCCCTCGACTCCACCGTCGCACACGACATCGACGCCCTCCACGCCCGCCTCCTCACCCTCACCAACTCACTCCTCCAGTTCTCCTCTGCCCAGACCCCATTGCTCCACGACCACGACAGCCTCCTCGTCGACTTTCAACCCCTCGTTGTCAATGTCATGGATGACCTCTTTGAACGCACCGTCTGTCTTCTTTTACTCGTCTCGTTCGTCTCTCATAATCACTAGGATGCCTGCCTCGACCAAGCCCTCGGTCCCACCAAACCCAAGGATCCTGTCGTCTACCACGCCGCCCATCTCCCAAAGCCCCAGCTCTCCTTCAAGCGCAAACCAGACAACAGCCACACACCCTGGCACCCTTCCCTCACCCACAAATACAACGCAAAAGTCCCCTTGGACGCCTCTGAACCCCATCCCTACCACTACGAAATCAACCACATAGCCTACCCCGCCCACCTCTACACCCCTCCCACCCCCTCCCAGCCTCCCTCTCTCTCGCTCACTCCCTTCACCTGGGTCTCCACTCCAGAGTCCCTCCAAACCATGCTCCAATCTCTCACCGCCGTCACAGAGTTCGCCGTAGACCTCGAGCACCACAGCTACCGCTCCTACCTCGGTTTCCTCTGTCTCATGCAGATCAGCACACGCACACACGACTACATCATCGACCTCCTCACCCTGAGAGACGACATCGAGCAGCTGAACCAGGTCTTTACCGACCCCAACATCGTCAAAGTCTTCCACGGCGCCCAAAGCGACATTCTATGGCTACAACAAGACTTTAATCTCTACGTCGTCAACCTCTTTGACTCTTTCCACGCTTCCAAGCTCCTCGGTATATTGCATTTATTCCTCTCGCTTCCTTTCTTACTTCTCATTCCAGAATTTCCTCGTCACGGCCTTGCCAACCTCTTGCAGATGTATTGCGACTACGTCCCTGACAAGCGATATCAGTTAGCAGACTGGCGTATACGGTACGCCCCCTCTTCGCTCACCCCTTTCCCAACTTAATCAAATCACAGTCCACTTCCTCAAGACATGCTCCAATACGCTCGCTCTGACACCCACTTTCTCCTCTTCATCTACGACCATCTACGACTCGCACTCATCGACCGCGCCTCCTCCACTACCGTCAATTTCACGCCTCCCTCAACCATGAGCGCATCCACAGACCCCTCTCACACCCTCATCAACCGCGTTCTCGCCAACTCCACCCAAACCTGTCTTCAAGTGTACACCAAAGAGCCATACGACGCCGATTCCGGGAGCGGACCGAACGGATGGGACGTTCTAGCTCAAAAATGGAACAAACGGTCGATGAGGGCGATGAGTGATGAGAATGTGCAGAGGATGGTGTATAGAGCTGTACATGAGTGGCGAGATGAGGTGGCGAGGGAGGAGGATGAGAGTGTGGGGTATGTGATGCCGAATAGGTATTTGTTTAGGATTGTGGAGGCGCCTTTGAGGGATGTGGTTGGGTTGTTGAGGATGGTGGCAGATCAGCAGCAGCAAACGCGATCGCAGGAGCAAACGCAAACGCAGCAGAAGCAGCAGTACCACCAGCAGAAGGAGAAGGAGGTTTCGGATGTGGTGAAGAGGAGAGGGAAAGAGTTGGTCAAGGTGTTGAAACGAGTTGTAAAGATGAGTGAGAAATGGGAACAAGAGCAAGAGCGACGGGTTGTTTCTCCAGTGTCAACAGAGCGTGAGGATGGAGCGTCGACAGAGCGTCTTTTGGAGGATGGAGCGTCGACAGAGCGTCTTTTGGAGGATGGAGCGTCGACAGGTCAACAGCAGCAGCGTCTTGTTTCTTTCACTCTTCCTCCTCCATCGCACGATTCGGCTTCATCCCTCTTCGTGCACGAAAAGAACGGTGCGGCGATGTCGTTGTTCGCGAGGAAAAGTAGGCTTTTTGGTGATATTACGTTTGGTAAGAAGAACAGGAATGAGAATGGGAGTGCGATGGAGGAGGGGTTGAATCATTTTCGAAGGGTGATGATGAAGATGAGTGAGGAGTTGGGTGAGCTACCCAAGGTGAGTGAGGAGTTGAGTGAGCTACCCAAGGTGAGTGAGCGTTTGTTTTCTCTCTTCTCTCGTCTTTAGTAGTAGAGAGGAAAGAGAAAAGGAGCTGAGACGGGGTTTTTAGTTTGTGGATGATGCGATCCCGGTTTCGGAAGAGCGCCGAGAAGAAGTGGAAGAACAAGAAATGGCGTTGTCGGACTTGGAGAATAAGCAGGGAGAGGAGGGGGAGGAGAGGCAGATAGAAATTCGTTTTGTACCACGTTCTCAAGGCCAACTCCCCTCCGCCTTCTTCAACAACAACAACAACAACAACAACAACAAAGAAGAAGGAGAAGTAGAACAAGAACAAGAACAAGAACATGATATTCCAGACACCCTCGTCGTCGTCGGTAAAAAACGAAAACGAACGCAAATTCGTAGACGAAAGCTAACCGGTACCGATACCGCGGAAAATCAGACAGCTCAGACACCTCAGACGACCAAGGAAAAAGCAGCAGGAGGAGGAGGAGCAGGAGGGAGAGGTGGTGGAACAGGAGAGGGAGAGGAAATGTTTGATTTCACGGCGGTTTCGAATATCTTGGACGATGAGCAGTACGATCACGAGCACGAGCACGATTACGAGCCTGATCCAGATGTGAGACGACCGCTCAAGAAACAGAAACAAAAACAAAAACAAAAGCAAAAGCAGCAACAAAAGCAGAAACAGGGTAAAGCCAAGGGCAAGGGCAAGGGCAAGGCTAAGGGTGAGCCGTGACGCCTTTTTTCACACCGTTTTTCGTTGTTGATGGTTGAGAAACTCAGGTGCCCCGTCGTCCGGTTCTCCGTTCGGGGCGCGGCCTAGAGCTTATCGAGAGACCAGAGGAGGGAATCAGTCACGTACATTCAAGTAGAATTTAGAATAGTACTTCACAAAAACTCTGTACAATACATATTTTTAGATTAACATAGACAACTCTTGCAAGAATCCAGGAGGACCCGTAGCTCAGCGGTAGAGCGTGAGATTCCAGTTTCAGCTTGTCTCCTCAAGGTCATCCGTTCAATCCGGGTCGGGTTCACTTTTTCGTCTTCTGTCTTTTTCATCAATCCATCCAATATCATTCATTTGTCTATCACTTCCATTGGGATCTATTTATCCTACATAATTTCACGACTCTCTCTCCTCTCAAACAAGACCATTCTTGCCCAACGTTCTCGACAAATTATAGGCCGCCGAAATGAGCGTAACATGCCTTTATGAGGAAACACACAATCAAAACGATTGAAGAAAGAAAATCAACGAATGCTACGCACGTAAACCCTTGAACGGCATTACCCAGACTAAGGATACATGTAAGCCCAATATCTCGGTGTCATTTCAAAACCAAACACGCACGCTTCACCCGACTCGGAAATTTCTTCAGTGCACAACCCGACATGGTTAAGATACAACAAAAAGTCCTATCAAGAAATCATATCAAACCGACCTGAGAATCGAAAGGGAGAAGCACATCATACCTCAAACATCGATATAGCCCTCCGCAAAAACATGCCATCCGTCTCACCAGCTCTCGTCAACGCCTCCACGCACCACAACGTACACAAACAAAATGTACCTTCTTCTCCTCCCACACCATCTTCTGCCTTTTTAGTGTCATAACGATACACGAGATTCTGAAATCATCCACTATCAACTTCCCGGTGGCTTTTTTTGAGGATAAACAAAACGCACGTTCGATGTCAATCCACCCCTGGCAGGCGTCTTCAAAATCTGCTTCAACGTCGAAACAAATCTCGGATCGGACGCATGCATGAAGAACACCAAGGGCATAATCAGCACAGCAGAATCGAGCACGTGAGTATCTTCATAGCTTTGTCCAAAGAATTTCTCCTCCTTGTTCCATGTGTTATCCATGATCTCCTCGTAGAGCTCATCGCGGACTGCAATCCAATTGGAGCGGTTGGGACAAGGGAGGGATCGTTTATCCGCGAGGCGAAGACCTTGATTGCTAGTTAAAGATGACAGAGGGAATGGAAGGATAAGAATTTACCTCGATCAATAGCTACCCAGATCATGATCTACGCAAGTCAGAATAACCAAAATCAGGAGGATACTACCGTACTTTAGAATACTGCAAAAAGAGTCAAGCTTGTCTTAAAATGTAAATATCACACATGCTCACGGTAAAGTTCCTCTCGCGGTTCCTTACTTCCCTGAGGAAAAATTGACTTTGATATTCTCAGATAACAGAGGATGACGAACCAGATGGACCTATAGTGCTATTCAGTTGCTTGAATCTCGGATGCAGTTGGGGGTACTTACAGGTCTGGCTCCTTGGCATGTTTGACGACGTCTGCCCTAGCATGTGAGTTTCCTTTCTCTTATGATGTGATAGACAGCTCACAATCGACGCTAGAGATAAAAGACGGTACGTTCAATGCAAGAAAAATACTATGTTGGGAGGTACTCACACACCGCGTACCAGCACCCTACAAAATCATAAACATCGTCTCACACTAGAGGATAGTGGACGTACCAATCATCATAGCTCTTATTTCAATACAAAAGTCAGGTAAAAATCCCTCATCAAATGGCCGCAAAACATACAAGGGGCTTTCCGAACTAACTCATTGAATATTCAAGCTCAAATAATCATGACACAGCAACTCACTTTCTGACCAAGGTATATGCAATCCATCCTGGAGGAAAATCGCGCCGTGACAACCATCCATCAGCACGACATCCAGAGACTGCAAGACAAGACTCACAATTCACCATAGATATCCTGATATACCCTCTCTTCAATATCGGCTCATGTAGAACAAAAAATAGACTCACAAGCTGTTTATGATCTGCAGCTCCATTTCCGATCCGGACCGGTTTCGAGCCTTTATGTCCATCCAAATGAGTCAGCTCGATCTCAGGTATATGCTTTTCACCTGATTGGGGAAGATATAGTCATTAAACCAGAAATCTATCTGAGAGCTCACCGTGAATGGTATACATGATCTGCAAACTTCCATCCGGATTCTTGTCCCTCAAACGCTCAAAGATGAACTCGAGATATGCTGAAAATATGGCCCTAGGCCTGAGCAAAGGAGAAGCACTGACAAAAAATGATAGGCACCGTTAGCTTCCTCAGTGAAGCCGAGCCGGATCAACGCATATAATGTAAATGAGGAATCGCGGATCCAGGAATAGCGGTAATCCCTAGCATCATGACCTCAGACAACTCGCCAGTCGATCATCTGAAAATGACGTTACCAATTACGCGTCCCTCCAATATATTCAGGTAAACTGAACGTTGGGCTCGCCACGACAGCACCTACCGCAAAACATAAATCAGCAATCACGACGATCGAGATTATGAGAATTCGAAAGGACAGAATTTAGAAGGGACGAGGGTAGAGAAAAGATTCAATATATAAAGATGAACGGACCGGTTGGTTCAAAAATAAGAAGTTTGAGAGCGAGAGCGCTGCGATGGACGGCTTCTTTCCAAGAACCCGTGTAGGTTGAATTTCGGATCCAATCGTACCAGTACCTGTTCGTAGTCTACACCCAACGTGGGTCATACTCAAAACATTAACTGGGAGCAATGGGAGACTTACGTGAAGTAGCGAGTGGATGAGCTCCTACAACCGAGGGAGTGTAAAATACGGAGATTCGGACGCAAGTCAATTAAGAACGTGCACACCTTGGTGAGCATGGGATCATCTAGCAACCTCCTAGAGACTATCGCCCTATTGGGATCCGCAGTAACTATTGTAGCGTCCACAGCCTGAAGGATCTCCGGGCTTAGACTTTGCTGCGCCTTATTCGCAAGAGCAGATGCACTGTTCGCATCTGCGGACACAGGAGGGTTCCTCAAGATAAAGGTCACAGCTTGTCCCTCGATAAGGTGGACGAAAGCTTGTATTGCAAGCCCTTTATGGCCTTTTGCCGAAAGATCCAAGGTCGTAAGGCGAACGACTGGCACATCAACATCCTCAGTGGTTGTTTCCGCAATATAACGCAGATCGAGGGTCAAATCTGCTGATTCAAATAAACCTTTCTTATGTTTTGGAAGAAGAACGGTGTCGTCATCAACAATAGTGGTGACATGAGCATTCCTTGCATAATTGAACGCGGGCGCGCACTCGACATTAATGGAGAGTGACCCTCGAACACATTCAACTCGACGGATGAGCCAAGGTAAGAGAGGTTTTTGATGGATTAAGCCAGTAGTGTTGGTTATGAGCGGACGAGGAAGAAAATCTAACATCAAAATTATTAGGGTGACTCTGGAGGCGAGGCGATGACTACAGGCATACCAGTGACGCTCACAACTCCAGCATCGTTCATGAACTTAGTTTGGAGTACATTGGAGCTTGGAAGATAGTTCTGCTTCGAAGTATAGGGTATGGTAGGTTGGATAGAAAAGTGGCCACCTTTATCCTTGTCGAGGATACGAGCGAATACAGATGGTGAATCAAAATGTGGCACGCAGTAACTTTCGACTAAACACGACTTGCTGTCAGCCAGAAAAGACGACGATATGATCCAAGAACGAACTCGAGCCGTCCAGAGAAACGAGTGCAGCAGTCCTGAGGTTACCAATGCTAATAGATATTGATATGTTGTTCCTGACGTCATTACAAGGAGTACTCACAGGCCATGGTCGGCAAGAGCCAGGTATTCTCGCTCCTGCGAGGGCTGGTAGTAGCTCATGATAGTCCGTCGCAGATGATGGTTGGAACAAAAGACCAGTTTTCTGTATCGATAAACGGCAAGGCTTTTATCAACCCCTCGAAATATTTGCATCAATTTATATTCCCTCTCAACTGGGGTCTACATTGCCATCACTTAGTCAACGGACCTCGTGATCTGATTTACCCGGAGTACATCAAGCGAGCATTACATATCTGTATGCAAATCTGGTTGGTTGATATCTAATTTTCGGACTGGTTAGCCTCTCTTAAAAAGCATAGAAGGAAGGAAGTCAAATTGAATTCGTCACTTCTCAAGATTATCAACGATGAACTTGAAGGAATCAGTTGCGTGCACTATACCAGCAAAGTTACAGAATGCCGGGGAAAATAATTCTATCGATACTGTAATCAAAGCAACCGTGTGGTTGTCGGTTGGACACTTTTTTGGGATTTACCACGATCCAGCATTCTAGGTAAGCTTTGCTCCAGCACCATAAGCTAACCACTTAGCCATCTCCCCTTGCTACAGTCATAGAGTATTTCATGAAAATAACATAAATTAATGCCGTCCATTTCAGACAAATTAGATGCCTACGCTAAATCGCCGTTGACCTCGAGGATTTTCCATCACTGTATGTCCAAGCTATGTTCAACCCCAGTCTTATTTGTCTCACAGGTGTCCAACCGGCGACCTCACGGTTGTCGAAGTATCGATCATTTTTCGGTTAGTTACCTGGCAATCTGTAGTCAAGAAGCGTACGCCGATGTATCTCAGTTCGAGCCGAAATTTATCAATGATCCGCTGTTCGGAGAAGGCATCTTCACCAGGAAGGCATTCCCTGTGAATCAGCCGAAACTTGCATGTTTAATTTACATCAAATCCTGGAGCCACAGCACATGTGTTCTAACTTTTCTGACCTGAGAGGTAAGACACTTCTACTTCAATGATTTCACTATCTTACATGAGATGGAGCATCTGAGATTCATTGCAAGCGTATTGAGGCTAAGGATACTCTTATTCTTCGCCATTCTGTGCTTTGGCCAGATAAAGACCTTGCTTTTGTACAGCTCCCGGAAGATGGTAGTGGTATTCATCTCGGAGCATTCCTGATGTCCGAAGATCTGGTCGCAATTATCTCCCTCTTTGCAGAGGACATTCCTCACGTCACCGGACCTGACACGGGGCGCACTGTTCGGTTTCGAAAATTCGCCTGCGATGCAAAACATCAGTATCAAGGTATTGGTAGCCAGCTTCTTGAATATGTTGCCTCCTTGGCACGATCTCACATGAATGGCACGTTACTTTGGTGCGATGCACGTACAGCGACCCTCGTGTGGTATCAAAAATGGGGGTTCGAGGAATTTGGTGAACGGCTTTACAAAGGGCCTGCAGAATATGTCCGTGTACGACGGGAACTCTAATGCTTGCTCTATGCGGAGAATGAAATATCTCTGAGGCAGACAAATCACTATCGGACATGACACATATTCCTGACAATTCAAGCCTTCTGCCAATTGCCTGTTAATTTTATACAACAGATTCACTGGGATCGAGTCAGAGAGTCAGAGGTATCACCTTTGGGCTGCCCTTTGAGTCCTCTGTGTGGAATTGCAGACGCAGACTCATCCTGTTTTCTTCTCCAGCTTGTAAGGCTGATAAGGCTATGACACAGGTTCACCTGAATACGTTGGCAATTATCAGTTTGCCAAAGAGATATAGTTTTATTCCAAATACTAGGGGAAGTGGCTCATGGTTGCGTCTCACCTAGACATTCCTTGCCGGTGGAAGGCCCGTTTCTCGCTTCGCTTTCCATCATCATTTTTTTGAGCCCGTTGTTTAAATTGGTGTTATGAGTACCAGTAGTCCCTCGTGGTTAATCAGATGAGGGACGTCAGACTAGTCATCCTGCATTTTAATACAAAAATGCTCTCTGAAGTCTTGATCCGCAGAGCTGACAGACGATGGCAAGCATCGCCAAACATACAAACACAGTCTACGCACCTTCAATTGAAGGATCACAATCGGAATGACTCGTTATGTAATCTACGATAACAAGAAAAGTGATTCACGCCCTTGAACCTGACCATCATCGCATAGTCTCCAGTCATTTACTTAACTACCTCGTCCAGCAGAGTATTATGGATGCACGTTTACGTCGGGTAAACAAGGAGATTGCGGGTGAGGCCATCAGAGTAACACCTTATCGATTATCATCCGGGCTCTCATATATCTTTACTCAAAGATTGCAAGAATGACAAGACTTCACAAATTCGGATTGAACTCATCGGAGAGTCTCCTTTTCATCTCAAAGGGTCCTTTCCAGGGCCAGCAGGTACTCCCTATGAGGGAGGCAATTTCGATGTAGTGAGTCTGATCCACGCCTGTAGCTGCTTTAGCAGCTTATACATGACACGTAAAGGATATAGTGATACCGGAATCTTATCCTTTTCAACCTGTCAAAATGAAATTCATTACGAAAGTGTACCATCCCAATGTGTCTTCAGCTTCTGGCGCCATCTGTCTCGATATCCTGAAAGATGCTTGGTCTCCTGTCCTCACCCTCAAATCAAGCATGATCTCTCTCCAGAGTCTACTTTGCTCCCCTGAACCAAATGACCCTCAAGACGCAGAAGTTGCAAAACACTACATGACCAGCAAATCTAGCTTCGAGGAGACGGCCCGGTATTGGACAGAAATCTATGCAGGAGGCCCTGGTCCAAAGAGCAGCAAGAATGTATCATCCTTTGCGCGAGACGAAATTGCAATTGCTGGATTGGATCCCCAACATGTTGCTCAGTTTGAAAAGCTTGGATTTGAGCGAAGTAAAGTTGTGAGTCTCAATTGCCATGTCTTCATGTTGCAGCTCTTAGACGTTCTTTGCATCCTGTTAGATTGATGCCTTGAGGCGACTTAATTATCGTGGCCAGAATGCCTCTAGGATATCAGGAGATAGAGTTGTTGAAGAACTCCTTAAGCCTTAAGGAGTTTTCTACACCAAAGCTCATTACTTCTCGTGCTGTATGTCCTATAACCAATCATGATGTTCACAATACATTCGAGTCTGCTTTTCTGCATGTGTGGGTTGGTACAATATTACAAGCCCGAGTGCATCCCGAGTGCATCTTTGTCATGTGTTCTTAGTCTCAAGAGAATCTGACACTGCTTCTCTAATCATGGAGGGGCCAGGGCCA
>Ga0153951_1000519_pt1 | contig 14399 bp, 17 predicted proteins | sample TSNJ035MetaG_FD_102278 | JGI IMG/M metagenome (GOLD analysis project Ga0153951, IMG submission 102278) | Attine ant fungus gardens microbial communities from New Jersey, USA - TSNJ035 MetaG | ecosystem: Host-associated > Fungi > Mycelium > Unclassified | place: USA: New Jersey, Wharton State...
GGCAGGCGGAACATAGGGGATGACCACATGGTTTCAAAATAGCTAAACTTGGAGCACTCTTAACAAGACATACAGAACAATCGGAAGCACTAGAAGGTTCAAAGGAGATCAAGTCTGAAGTCAAAGGGAGAATCATGGAAGCCGCATTACGCGACGGATGCTGAGGCATTGGCTTATGGATGACAGGAAACGAAAGATCGCCCGACGGGATAGGAATTTGGGCTGGTCTGACAAAAGGAACTGCGTTGGTATGCTGGAATTTCCTGGAGGTATCCCTCTGACTGTGAACATGACGAGGGAAGATATCATATCTATGCAAATTTTGCTGAGGCTGCGACTGCTCAAAGGAGTGAAAATGATGATCTAGACTATCACCAATATTCAAGGTGCTGCCAAAACCAAACTGGATTCCACCGTTCTGGAAAGGATCGGGATTGTAATCATAATTTGGGTGGCCAAAGGTATTTGCTTGGTGTGCTTGCAGATTGATTGAAAACGACTGGTCCTCATGAACAGCGTCATGATTCGTTTCATGCTCATATTCGTGTTCATCGATATCAAAGAGCTCCATTGACATATCATTGGAATAGCCAAAGTTGAAGGTGTTGTGGGCATTCTGCGGTGTTCGAACCTGTTGAGGATAAGTAGATGATCTTCAACTTGGAAAGGCGACATACGACACCAAAAGCCTCCCGCCGTCGTGTGTATGCCGGGTCAGTGAGGCTACCTTTAAGCTTGAGCTGCTTGACAAGATTCTTGTTTGGCGGTGGGGTAGACAGCAGATTTACAGGCTGTTTTTGTGACTGACGGGAACGAAGTGGTGATACAGGTGCCTGGGAACCAGCAATCGTGTTTCGGGAAAGGGTTGGAGACACATTCTGAGGAGGAGGCGCATAAGAGTTCTGTGAATGAGCCCGAGCCCGAGTCGGCACTACACAGTTTTCCGATTGCGACGACAAAAAAGCTGGGAGCAAAGCTGGATATGATCGATATATGCGCTCTTAGGTTATTATTTCGCATACCTTTGGAAGAAAGAATATTAGAATCCTTTTCTGCGTCAGAGACGCTGTCTTGAGTAGCTATACGCGCTGACTTAGGTCCTGTACATATAGAAAAAAAGTCAAAAAGCACCTTCATCATCACTGTAATATTGTTTTTCCTGGCTCTGATCACTAGAAGAAACACGTATACCATTTTCGCTGGCCCGGGACCGCCAACTGTCTGCGACATCTGCAGCAGCCTTGTCGTGAACATTTCTTGCTCGCGATAACCCTAGTGATCCAGATATGAAGGCTGTACGTTTCCTGAGGCTAATACTAGAGTTATCCGGTGTAGTAAGGGTAGAGGAGTTGTTAGAACCAGTAGAACGAAGACTGAGAGGAGTGTACGGGGTCGATGGAGTAAGGGGAGAACGATAAAATGACTGAGAGTGACGATATTGCTGGCGGGGCGCTCGCTGGGGAGTGACAGGATGATCCTTTGAGGAACGAGATACCGCAGGAGATGTAGGCACCGAATGCGAAAGGAACGCTGGCTGCAGACGAGACATGGCGGTCAATGGCAACTGGCAGTGACACCAGCGCAGACGCGCTAAGTAACGTCATGTGCCTCCATGTTCTGATCACATGCCCTGAAAGAGTGCTCAAACACACTTCAGATACTCCTATCAGATCAATCATCCCCATTGCATTCTTATTAATCCATCAGCAAATTGGTCCACAAGCATTTTAAAAAAGGTCTGCATCTAGTTCTGGTAGAAGCGACCAGACCCATCATACAAAAGAGGAATAGGCAGGACGTTCAGGTCTGGTCATGGACAGTTGTCTAATATCCTCTCATATGGCATAAACGGTAATTTTTGTCAAGGGAATTGGACTCACCCTTGACAATACGCGGTCTCCTGCGTCTCCAATACATTTTTATCCCTCTATCTCCTTCCAAGGCATACTTTCTGAGTAAGCCCAATGTCTGCAAATCTCTGTCTACTGGTAATATTAAAGACATTATCTTTAGTTGACGATTGCGAGAGACTTCTCAAGCTCTGCTATAAATACATCTGAGAACAACTGGGGTGACTTGCACCGCCGGACTGCAAGCTCAGAAGCTTCAACATCTTCCAGCTCATTAAACTTCCTTGATTGCAAGCTCCAGAGACGGAATGTCACTGACTTTTACGTAGAAGGAAGATGCTGAGTGATTTCTTGCTGTTGATGAGAAGATTGAATTCATCTAAAATGAAATGAAGCAGTGACTTGCGATCTCGTAGCTCTCGGTTTTAAAATCCTCAGAAAAAACTCTTTGTCGATGCTCTGTGTGACCGTATACTCACCTGTTCTTTCTATCATCTCGTTCCACAATGATGTCTCCTTTGAAACTTAATTCCTCTACTTCTCCTGGTTCATAAGCCTTGAAAAATGTGCCTTCGTCATATCCTAACTCCACATGAAAAATCAAAACAATGGAGCCTCACGATCTCCTTTTCTGCTCAAATCACTTATATAAACACACACTCTTCGCATGGAGCTTTCCAGGTCATTAAACGACCTCCTACAGTTCAAGGTCTTCCATAATGCTTTCCAGAGTTATCTCCCGAAAACGTGCACTGACAAGTTCATTCAAAAACCTTCCCCATTCAGTACTCATCAATACCTTTCTCAAGGCCTCAAAAATACTCCTACTGATCCCTATTTTGGGCACAAATCCATAGCCATGGCCCTTGCAAAACAAATCACCTCAAGTCCTGCTCTTCGACGGCGTCGTCCAACCGCCTCTGAACCCTTCTCCTCCAGTTCTTTCGACATTTATATCGCTCGAGTGATCCACGTCTGCCGAGTACCCGCTATCGTACCCTACGCCGTCCTCTACCTACTCACCGCTGTTTCTCGAACTTGCGACTGCGAGAGGCGTATGAACTCCGAAAACGAAGACCCAAACAACGACACTCACGACAGTTCACATAAACCACCTTCGATATTCTCGCACCGTCTCTCACAGTTCCTGGCCGGCGACCCATTCAAACGACGACGCCGACCTTTCTGGACAGCTCACCATTTCTTCATAGGGGGGCTCCTATACGTACTCAAAAGACATCACAAAAATTACCCTCCATCTACATTAGCCAAAACCTCAGGAGTCGAAATGGATGACCTCATCCACATCCACATCGCCATCTCCTTTCGCGTGAATAGAGACACAGCATTAACCCTCGCATGGATGATCAAAGAATCAGAATTCAGAAGCTTGAGTGACGTCGAGTGTCCCGTAGTCATTTCCCATCGCAAGAGATTAGTAGAAAGGAAAAAAAATCGTCGTTCCTCCTTGGGACACATGCTGTCAATTAGGAGGTCTAGACGAAAGTCAACGTCCTCGGGCACTTCAATCGAGTCTCATCATTCGTGGATCTCCTTTTCGAAAATTTCATGATTGTCGTAGATTTCTTAGCTTTTTTTTTGTTCAAAAATTTATGACGTGGTGTACGTTCACAGTCTGCGGTAGATTTCTTTGTCGTACATATCATTTCTTTCGATGTAACTTTTATAAAGTCTGTTTTTATACTCACCATCATTATAGTTTGATGGATCACCATGTGCCCAATTGTGCTATCAACTCCTCGTGCCATCCATCAAACTGCACCTTACAAACCATGATAATGAAGGATTTATTCCCAATATCTCAAACTTTGTATTTTCTAGGGCACAAGCGTTAAAGGGATAACGCTCAATATATATCAAGTGGTGGTAAAACGATGTCGAGAATAGTAGTAGTACTACGTGCACTGCCAATAACCCAATTAATAATCATCATACAAGTAACGAACAGCGCATAAGTCTATAGATTTTTTTCGACCAGCAGACCACCCCGAAAACCAGCCCAAAAATTACTCATTACTACCCAACTCCAACCCCAACTCTAGTCGTCATCCCTCCTACCACGGAACGTCTTGTTTTTACGCTCTCCCCCAAACCGAGACCCACCGTCTGAATTCCTTCTGAATCCACCGTCTGAGTTCCTTCTAAATCCATCGTCCGAATTCCTTCTGTATCCATCGCCCGAATTCCTTTTATATCCGTCATCCGAATTCCTCCTGTATCCACCGTCATAAGACTGTGAATCATCTCTGTCCCTCGCCTCTCTTAATCTCCTTTTTCCTCTGCCCATCCACGGACTCTGCGAAGGTGCTCTAAATCCGCCTTTCCGAGAATCATTCATCATCCTCTGTTCCTTTCTCCTCTCTTGTTGCTCCAACCTCTTTTGTTCACCCAATAGCCCCAATTTCTCCCGCATCGTTGTCGAGACATATGGTTTAGGGATACCGAAAGCCATTTCAGCCCATACCTGGCATGCCTCCAGAACTTCTGATTTATATAGATCGAGTTCCTCCGAAAGGCCGACATAATAACCGAGAAGTGAGGCAAAAGTGTCATCATACGCTTGTGGCTCGCCTCCGGAAACAAGATCAGATATCACACGTGGAATGTCTTCGACTATAGGAACGATAGTCTCAGCTGGGAAGAAATTGCTTTTGAAGACAGTGGGATTGCGTGTAGTAGATCTAGGTTTCTTCACAACGGGGATCTCACCACCCCAGAAAGCTTTCGGGTCCTCGTCGTGTTTCTTGGCAATCTCAAGGAGTTGCGAAGTGTGTTCCTCGACAGTCAGTGGTTTCAATGGAAGGTGTTTCATCTGAGTTGAGAGGAACTTGCGCTCGAAAGGAAGGATGACAAGGTCTCCTCGTCCCTCTGTTCCTGCACGTCCAGTTCGTCCAACGCGATGAACATACACCTCTCCGGACTTTGGAACACCCACTTGAATCACACGAGTGACACCAGGATAATCAACACCCCTTGCCGATACGTCCGATGTCACAAGCACACTGGCCCCTGACTTGTCACTTCTAAATGCATTAGAAGCTCGTGTCCGAGAGTCCTGCGACTTCTGTGAATGTAGCTCGTAAACCGAAGTATGGTTACCCGCAGGGAGTGAATCTTTTCTGGCTACTCTTAGAAAATCGGCAAAAAGGGCCGTAAATTTTGTTGTGGGGAGGAAAACAATGGTTTTCGATTTTTTGGGATTGGTTAATTGGTCATGGGCTAGGAGACGGAGGATATGAGAGAATTGTTCTCCAGCAGCAGGAAGGACGGTGTGGTATTGCGGGATGTGGGCGTGTGTGGGAGGGGCATCGTCCGAAACACAATTTATGTATTTGTAGTTCGACGAGAGGGATTCGCTAGCGATCTTGCGAATAGCAGGGGAAAGGGTAGCAGAAAAAAGGAACGTTTGCCGCTCTGGGGAAGGAGGAAGGTATTTGAGTAAATTCGTAATATCAGGCATGAAACCCATGTCCAAGAGCGTGTCAGCTTCATCAAGGATGAACTAGGACTTCATCAGAGGCTTTGATAAATTACGAGACAAGGTCACACACCGTCTGAGTATGGGCAATGCTTCCGGACACTCTCTCAGATGACTCCAAAAGATCATTCATACGGCCAGGAGTAGCGACAATGATATCGGCCCTTCCATAATTGAATTCTCTCAACTGACGCCCCCGATTCTCTCCACCCACAAACAGATGTACTTGGATGTCCTTGAGATGTTGCACCAGCTTGACCGCCTCGTTGGCGATTTGCGTCGCCAACTCCCGCGTAGGACTGATAATGAGGATACCTGCGTGCGACGATGCAAAGCGATCACCGCCGAAACGACTTGAGTCATCTTTTCCACCCTTTTTGGACCTCTGGAGGGTTTTCAGGCGAGCTTCCACGGCAGGAATCAGGAAACCAAGTGTTTTGCCCGTCCCAGTCTTGGCTTTCACCATAAGGTCCCGCGAAGAAGGATTATCAGGGTCATGAGGCTGCGTGAGTTGAGGGATTAAAGGAAGTACAGCGGCTTGAACAGGCGACATGGCCTTGAGTTTGAATGGGCTTTGAGTGAGTGCACGATATATGCCTGGGTGCAACACATCTTGTAGGGACGAAAATTGGGGCGGCTGGTTCTCATTTTCTGTAGCTTCTGCTGGCTCGGAGAGGCTCGTTCCCGTTGCCTCGGCCTCGGTGTCTGTTTTCTGGACTTCTGAAGTTGCCACAGACGACTGTTGGCGCGTGGCTAAGGGTATAGGCCGAAGCAGTACTACAGCAATCCTCGATAAAACATACAGCACACTGGAATCAAGCACATACCATTGCTGACAGGCTTCGCGGCCAGAAGAACATAGGAACGGCCAATGAAAAGGCCTGAAGTAATTCTGGGGCGAATGAAGCATGTGCGGGCGACGCGAGCCCAGACAGAAAACGACATGCTGGCCGAACAACAACCGCTTGTCCAAAAATTTCAATAGTTTTGATCGCCGCCGGCGCCGACCGGTGATGGCCGACCGAAGTCCAGTGAACCGCCTTCAATTGATTACGAACCACTCAAAACGCAGAGCTCTTCGCAATTGTACTAGATGTGGCCAATGCAACAATCCTCAGGGGCGACCGTATAATGGACTCTCTGTCCTCTGCTAAGAGGGCATGCTCAACGCGTGGAGATAATCATACAGCCTCTCCACTCACGAAATCCTCTCATTCTCCGAGAGGAAATGTCGGACGAGCATACCATCCTGTGCTCTGACGCTGACCTTGGAAATCCAGCCGAGCAGGCAGAACCTGTGTGCCAACAAGGCAGACCTTGATAGATGTCACGTGCAATGCTGTCCTGAGGGATGTTACTTTGTTTTGTTTTCAATAATGCAGGCAGGACTGATACAACATGCGCACGATGACTTGGTGACAGATGTGTCATATGACTTCTACGGTCTACGCCTTGCCACTTGTAGTCTTGACCAAAGGTAATTGCCCTAAATACTCTCTTACTCCTCCGCAATTCATTATCTCCTATCACAGAATAAAAATATGGCAATTCGATGAGGCAACAGGCTCTTGGTTCGCTCAGGATGAATGGAAGGTAAACACATCGTATCTTAATTTTATCTACTTCTGCAACTGTACATTGACAGGCACATGAGGCTCCGGTGGCAAGAGTCAGCTGGGCACATCCTGAATTCGGACTAATCCTTGCATCGTGCTCCTTTGACCGGACAACCAAGATTTGGGAACAAGCACCCTCCGGTGTCCTACTCGACCCTCAACTCGGGGGAGCCGCGGCAACTGGTGGTGGAGGGACCCAACCCGTTTCGCATTGGATCGAGAGGAGCGTCATGACCGACAGTAAAGGAACAATGCGTGATGTCGCTTTTGCTCCTCATTATTTTGGCCTCAAACTTGTACGTCATTTGCCTTTTGACCTCGCAAGACCAGCCTGACACACTTTAGGCTACAATTGCATCCGACAATATTCTCCGTGTCTACGAATGCATAGATCGAACAAATTTCATGATTTGGCAATTGCTACAAGACATCGATGTAGCAAATCTCCCTTCTTCATCTACACCCACATACTACTCTCACGCCCAAACTATGACAGTCGGGACCCCAACACAAACGTTTTCTTCTTCCTCCCTTGGTGTTGCTAGTGGTGGGCAAGAGAAAACCAACTACGCAGATCACGCGCAAGCTCTATCTCAAGGTCTTGCACAAAATGCTACTACAAATGCTGCGAGCGATAGAACAAAATTTGACATAGGAAATCGTGAGGCTGATGGAGGATGGTCTCTCTCATGGTGTAAAGACCGGTACTGGGGAGAGATCCTAGCCGTTTGTGCTGGCACATCTGGGAAAGTCAAGGTATAATTAAGGTCGTTACGTCCTCTTGACTTTGCAAACTGATTTCCTGACGCGCAGATCATTCAATTGAACCCCTTACGTTCTTATACGACACTCCTAATACTTGACCCATCTCCCTCGAACACCACTTCAGGTGTTGATCCAAGTGATCAAGACACACCCGAAGTTGTTCTCCCACCACCAGGACACGCTACACGTCCTTCCTTCTCTGAAGGTAGTGTTTTAGAACCCCCGGATACAACCGCAGATGCTTCTGCTCAACCCAATGGCTCATCATCTTCGCTCGTTCCTACCACTTCATCACAAGCTCAAGTTCAAAGTACTGCCCAGACCAGTGCACCTTCAGTACAAGATATACCACCCGTTACATCATCCGTTACATCCGTATCATGGGCTCCCTCGTGTGGCCGTTCATATCATCTAATCGCAACAGGGAGTCGTGACGGTAGCGTGAGGATATGGAAGATCCAGCCTGGTGAAGAATTGGAGAGTGGGGATGGCGATGGCGAAGACAGTGAGCTGATTGATGGACAGGATAGCGAGAGCGATGACCTGAAATGGGCCATCATTGATGTGACAAAGGTTGAACACAAGTAAGTGGGCATGGGTTCTAATGCATCCGTAGTATTGAATTGATCTGCTTTCAGATCAGCTGTGAGTCGTGTAGAGTGGAATATTACTGGGTATGAGTATCCTCCAATCTTACTATGACAGCTCTTGACCTTGCTCTTCTATAGCACGATATTATCCTCAGCTGGTAACGATGGCTATGTTCGCCTATGGAAAGTCGGGCCAGATGGCGAATGGAAACCGGCTGGGAACATCAGTGTTGAGCAGGCTGAGCAAGAGTCACAGGCTGGCCAACAGGGTGTTCGTATGGTATGAATGTACAGCGTCATCATGTTGGTGATTACCTTGCACCTGTCTGTTTTGTAGTAGATATCCCTCGGAACAAAATGTAGTATCTGATCCCAGAACATATGTCAAATGTAGTGAACTGAACATATGATGTTAGTGAGACCAGCTCTCAAGATTTGAAGTATCATCGGTTGTAGCCAAAGTTATTACTGCAATATGTGGATTTGGATACTACATTTTGTCCTGATTGTTCTGAGGGATAGAGATTATCTATTGCATAGAAACAGATAGGTGCAAGCCAATGTTCAAGGTAATCACCAACATGATAACACTATATATTCATACCATATAAACACCCTGTTGATCGGCCCTGCGACTCTTGCTTAGCCTGCTCGACACTGATGTTCCCAGCCGGTTCCCATTTGCCATCAACCATTGCATATTTTCAACTTTATTATTTGTTAAATATTTATCCAATGAATTATTTCAAGCATATATTTTTGAAGGAACACCCAGTAGTCATCTCAGAGACAATAAGTTCAGGTTGTAGTAATACCTTTGAGAGGCCCAGGAGGAAAAGGGTTGACCATCAATGTTGACAAGCATTTGATCTTGTACTCTTCATTCATTGAAAGTGATGTGTGTGTATAGTGAGGAGGTCGAGGATGTCTCAGAGAAGCCTGGCTTTGAGCAGAAAGACAAATATACAATTCATCGCATGACTTTACAAATAGTTGCAACGGGTATAAGACACGCAAAAAAAGAAGATACAAAATACAAACAGGAAACATGACTAAAGGTTTTTGTGTCTCATCGTCTACCACCAATCACCCTGCTCTCTCATCGCATCCGCAACCTTAATAAACCCAGCCACATTCGCACCACTCAACAAACTTGGCAATACATTACCATCCACCTGAGCCTCTCCACTCCACTTCTCACCCGCGTTATAACAGATCTCATAAGCATCAGCCATAATGCTTTTCAATTTAGCATCGACTTCTGAGGTTGACCAATTGAGGCGCTGGGAGTTTTGTGCCATTTCGAGACCGGAAACGGCAACACCACCACAATTGGATGCTTTTCCGGGGGCGTACCAGACACCTTTGAGACCGGAACGACGAGACACCTCAAAGACGGCGATAGCTTCTTCCGTGCAACCCTGTGATAAACGAAGTCAGCAGGGAAGGGGGACAGATTATGGAAGAATGTACCATGTTAGAACCCTCAGCGACGATACGAACTCCAGCCTTGATCAAAGCCTCAGCCTCCTCTTTTGACACTTCATTCTGGGTGGCTCCAGGAAGAGCAATGTGAATTTCAGAGAGAAGGGTCCAAGGACGCTTGCCTAATTCAATGCAATGACAACTCAGACTTTCAATTCTTTAGAATGAATGCTGAAAGGAACATACCAGCATGGTAAGTATAACCCTCTCCAAGCTCACCAACGAGCGATTCAAGTGATTCACCACGAAGTTTGGCCTGTGCGACCTTCTCAATATCCGCCTTTGTAAATCCCTTCTCAGCGATCAAGGAACCTTTTGAATCGGAGAGTGAAAGAGGTGTAGCACCCAATTCGATCACTTTGAGTGCGGTATATTGAGCAACATTCCCAGAACCCGAGATAGCCACAAGTGTAGAAGGCTTCGAGAGACTATATTCTGGGCATGCACGTGCGATCATCTATTGGATAGATAAGAAACAGATAGTTGGGGCAAAGAGAATGAGCGTACGTGTTCAACATAATAGATGAGACCATAACCGGTGGCTTCAGGACGGATGTAGGAACCACCCCAATGGAGGCCCTTTCCTGTGAGCATTCCAGTAAACTCATTCCTCAGTTTCTTGTAAGCGCCAAAGAGATATCCGATCTCGCGGGCACCAGTACCGATGTCACCGGCTGAGAAAATGTCATTAGCATGTCAGATAGGCGGAAGGAAATGCGATTGGACGGATCAAATTTTGATCACGGATCGTAACATAATTGGATGATAAGGTAACTTACCAGGAACGTCAGTGTCGCTTCCGATATGCCTAAATAATTCAGACATGAAAGCCACACAAAACCTCCTAATCTCGTTGTCCGATTTTCCTTTTGGATCAAAGTCAGATCCACCCTTTCCACCACCCATATTAAGGCCCGTTAGAGCATTTTTGAAAGTTTGTTCAAAACCAAGGAATTTCAGGATTGATAGGTTGACGGAAGGGTGTAGGCGAAGACCACCCTTGTAAGGACCAAGTGCGGAATTGTACTACATAGATCATGCCTCATGAGGAGGAGAGAAAATGGATATAGAATGAAACACGTACTTGGACTCGGAAACCACGGTTGACTTGGGGGATGTTTTGGTCGTTTTCCCATACTACGCGGAATTGAAGGACGCGCTCGGGAACTTGAACGACCTCAAGGGCTTTTTTATATCGGGGGTTTGCAGCGAGGAAGGGCTGCAGACTCGTTTCTAACTCATGGAGGGCCTAACGAAGAAGAGTGTCAACTTCAGTTATGATGCGTCTATTTTTGTCCTCACTTGCTCAAATTCGGGCTCATGAGGGAGAACCATGACTATCGTTGAAAATGAGGTAATAGATGAATTTGAAGTAATAGCACGGGTTGAAGGAGGAGGGAGGGGGCGAATTATTTTTCGCGGGGCGATTCAACAATTTGTACCCGGTCCTTATCTCTGACTGGATACGCATGGTCGACACCCTTATCTTTGAACCCTTTTGATTGTTCCGACTCTCCTCGGATTATTCACATTATATCGCGTCCCTTGCAGGATAAGACTATTTTTGAAATTCAAAATCAGAGCAGATTGTGACTTTTATGGGAATTCATGTCCGAAGACGATGCATATCATCAGATGAAAACGTCGAATGCTGAAAAAGTTGTGAGAATGCTACATGGAGAAGTTATGGTTATCTCTTGGCTAGTTAACAATGGAACGCCGAAGTGTCCCGTCGCTCCATCCTTGCAGTAGATAACGGGCCGGGGTCCAAAATTTCGTGAGAAACCGGATGGAGATTGGAGTTCGGCCGTGTATACTCGAGCGGAGATTTACCGACGAAATCCTCATTCTCACCGCGATGGTTTCCCCCGGTGCCTAAACAGACCACTTAGCGAAGCGTGTGTAGACCGAACAAAAGCTTGGCGGAAACTTGACGACGGTACTGCTGCCGAAAACTCATCCGCTCTTCTTGGCAACATCATTCGCAGCCAGCACGTTGACCATGGACTACTATTACCGATGAATTTGGGAGAAACCCTGATTGATATATGATGTCATTGAGTGACAAGTTTCAAATATCTCCCTACAAACTTTGTTTTCGAGTTCGGAGGCAAGACAGCTTCCCGAGGATTCAATCTGCTATTCAGAACATTAACCATCATTGATTTTATGTAATAATCTGTAAACTTTGGGTATGTTTGTATTGGAATATGATCGGATTGCTATTATTTCTCATTATATGATTCTGTTGAGATGATGTTGTAATATGCAACTTTCTAGTATGAGGATTGACCCAGTTTTTGCTACTCATGGGTCCTTACTTATATAGACACTGGTAATAATGACTGATTGATTACAATAGTACCAATCAATCTATCCTTCAGGAATTAATTATATTCAAAAAAATTTCTCAATAAACACTTGCGCCATTTGTCTGTTACTGGTCAGCTATCACTGTGAATTCAGTATCACACGGGGTCATAGCGAGAGTGAGCATTTCATTTTTGAGAAAGAGCTGTCTGCACGTGACTGTGGGAGATATCGATGCTATTTCAAGTATCCAAACGGTCGTAACCTACCTGTACTTGTTATCACTTATATTTTGCATCATGTTCTGCAGGCCTTACGGCTGTCATGAGAAATGGTGGAAACTCTATTGTTGTCGGTATGTTTACTCTTCCCTCCTGTTTTCCGTATCTATGATGCGAATTGTACACACCTCGAGAGATGCCTTCGCATCGATGAACCCTCGGCTCCCCTCTTTGTTCTGGTACGTTGTTTCAGCAAGGAACCGTCCAAAGGGGAAGCCAAGAACGGAAAGCTGAATATACGAAGAAACCTTGGGTATCCTAGCTCTCGGAAACCCTCCCCTCATGCTTGAAAACTTTGTGCTGATTCCATATCTTATATAGGGTGTCTCTGTAATCCGAATGCAATCCAGATAAGCTGAGCATAATACCAAATCATCAGTCCTTGGAGGTAGTACACATGACAGTCTCCGTTTTTCGGTTAGACTCTGTACATGAATTGCTTCTATCCTCTAACTGGCTCATGCACCAATATCTAACTCGAGAGGTTGCAATAGAATTCATGTCTCCGGACCTTATACTGCATTGGTCCTTCAGAGATAATCTGTTGGTAAGCAGCATTATCAAGACGCTCCTGCACATCTACTCTCTCTTAAGTTTTGGCAGTATTATGTCAAGAAGTCTCGCCAACTTCTCAAACAATCTCTGAGTGTCACAACAGAGCTGGGCCCAGAAGGAACAACAACTTAGATTGATGATACAGATTTGTTGCACTCTATTTTCGCGATATATCCCCGGGGGTCTTTGCAGAGGCAGTGGCTGCCTTTGGAGCCCCAGGACCTCCGGTTCTGGTGGCACTTCCACCACTTGGATTGACTATACCTCTATTTGTATTACTAGCAGCTGCAGATTGTGCCCGGGTGGGGAAAGAGTTGCTTCCTGCATTGTTGCCGGCTTTGGCCTATACGAAAACTCAAGTTGGACTGTCGACAGATATGGACCATGGAACCGACGAACCTGAGTGGATTGGATTCTTGAAGCATCGGAAGGCTTCATAGGATTCTTACTTGGAGCAGAATTTCTACTAGTTGGCATGCTGTATGCACACGTCGTGGAGCTGAGTGGCTTGTCAGGATCCTTCTTATTTTAGAAGAGCTAGCTCCTACTCACTATTTGCTTGAGTGCAGATAAATTGTACTTGCGGTTCTGGCTTTCCTGTCTCTGGCTCTGTTCATTATATCCTGTTGGCCTTGGTGCGCTATATTTGCTACCTGTGAGCTCTAACTGCGTCATTTCATTCGATGAAGTCCAGTGAGGCAGAATCATAAAATCCCAGGTAATGATCAGGAACGATAAAGAGCACGGATTTCACCAAACCTCGATAGCGATAAGAGAAGAGTCCGATAGTAACTATGAACGAGGCTAGGTGCGGGCTTTTCGCCATTGTCCCCATTGGAAGATGATTGCTGGGATATTCAAAGTATTGCCTTATCCTCCACTTCTATGACTTACCCTATCGAAAGTAATCATGGCATGTTAGTCATCTCCACCGATGAACACCTATAACTTGATTAGTTCTTATAAGGAGACTAATTGCAACGTCATTTCATCGATCAACTTTGACGTTTGGCATGCGAAGTATCTGCCGTTGGTCAAAGATATCAGATATATCAGATAATGTTCATAGACTTGGTTGAGACATGTACATTTCGGGTGGCATTTGGTTAAGGGTCTGATTCTTGGGTTATACATTCGCCTTGTGGCAGATAGAGAGCTCTTGAGGTCTCAATCATCATAGACTGAAATCTGGAGCACATGATTTCTGTCTCTGCCTCAGGAAGCGCAGCATCCGAAGCGTCGTGAAGGATGGACTTTGTTGTTAGCGATCTATTCGTGGCTCCCCGGCTGCCACAGCCGGCCGTAGTCTATTTGACCTATCGCATCAAAAGCCGTACAACTGAATTTGAAGGCAATAGAATTCTCGTTCCTGCTTTGCCGAATTGCAAAATCTCTTATTGATTTTGGTATCAAGCCAATACATATACACAGTGGCATCCCAAATTGGA
>Ga0153951_1000523_pt1 | contig 14384 bp, 16 predicted proteins | sample TSNJ035MetaG_FD_102278 | JGI IMG/M metagenome (GOLD analysis project Ga0153951, IMG submission 102278) | Attine ant fungus gardens microbial communities from New Jersey, USA - TSNJ035 MetaG | ecosystem: Host-associated > Fungi > Mycelium > Unclassified | place: USA: New Jersey, Wharton State...
GACAGAATATGGGTTATTTTCTTTTACCTATGAAACGAACCTGGATTCCACCTTTGGAAACTGATCAGCAACTGTTACATTCTTCATTTGTCACCGACATTGATTGGCATACAGTCTCTCTTGCATCGGAGACTTGGGCCATCCCTTTCGCCAACTTGGTTGATTTGAGCCAGGAATTAGATGATGCTGTAGTTCAGGATCGAGCAGCGGAGTTTACTTACCGATGCGAAATTAATCGTGTCCGGAATGATATGACACCACTCAGCGAAGTAGACGACAAATCGACAGGCTATTCGTTGTTGAAATATGCTGCATTTGCAGCGGATGAACGCTTCGAAAATGGTGGAAAGACACTACTTGAACAGTGCCACCGTCGTAGGAAGACATTTCACGGGCTAATAGAGCCGAATCAACCAATCTTAGAGGTGAAAAGAATTCCTGGCGCGACTAATTGTCTCAATACACGAATCTCTTCCTATAACAAAGCTCCCGAAGAAGTAGTCCAACGTAAGTCACATCTGCTCATGTTGTATAGTATATTGATACTTCTGCTCAGTATTGATTCCTGAGTACAGCCACAAATTGACTATTCCAACAAGGTTTTGACACCATGATGACGATTTTTCCTATTGATGTGCTCATGAATCTATGGTCGCAGTACCTTGCGGATGGGTTATCTTCTTCCTTCAATCATGCGAAGAATCGATGAATTTCTTCTCGTCAAACGACTGAATGCCAAAATCCTCAATCATTGTGTTAGAGATGACCTGCTCGTGATCGCCACTGCATCGCCTCTAGCTTGCAATGAGTACGATTATGAACGATTAGAACTACTGGGTAAGCAAGTTTGCTTTAGTATCTGGCTACCAGTTCTTACCACTCTTAAGGGGATGCCTTCCTAAAGTATCTCTCTAGTCTTTATGTGTATGCTTTGCATCCCTATGATTCCGAAGGAGAACTACACACCTCCCGACAAAGATATATCAGCAATCAACAACTTTGCAGTATCACCAGTCGCATTGGACTCCCGGGCTATATTCAAGTAAAACCGTTTAACTTGAAGTCTTGGATGCCTCCTGGAATGCAACTGGAAGATACTCAAAGGAAGGCAGTTTCTGTAGTCGAGTCGACAGGGTCTACAAATAAAGATCTAGGAAAACGCCCCAGAAACCGAAAGAAGCATCCGAAACAGAACGCCCTTCTGTCAACTATTGCAAGCAAGGTAGTTACCGCGTCATTCTCTCTGTATCTCTGTATATTGGGCTATTGATCATCTTTCCAGACCGTGGCTGATGTTGCAGAAGCCATCTTAGGCGCAGCATGTATCTCCGGCGGACGAGATGCAGCGCTCAGAGCAGCAAAAGCATTGATGATACCATTCACCGAGATAGAAGAGTGGTCTGATCTTGTTCATAGAGACTGTATCCCTCCAGCAAGCAAGAGCCAGCACCTGGATACCTCAATGATCACCGCAATTGAAAACATCATTGGGCATACAATTCAGAAGGCTCATCTTCTTGCCCTAGCGCTGGTAAGTCTTTGTGACTTCAGTGTCGCATACTGATAACAATCTTGTAAAGACTCATTCCGCCATTACTACCGTGGATATGAAGAACCATCAACGCCTTGAATTCATTGGAGACGCGGTCTTAGACTATTGTGAGAACCTGCACTTCCTATCGAAGCCAAACTAAAACCTCGCAATGCTGACAGTGGTCGTGCGCCATTTATTTGACGAGAATCAACGTGCATCACCAGGTGATCTCAGTATATTGAAGGTGTGTGTAGCTCGTTCACGAACAATGAACTCAAAAGCTCATTGCATGAAGAGCATGATGGTGTCGAATTCAACTCTCGCTGCTATCTGCGTTTGGTCGGGATTGCACAGATTTATCTATAGTACACAACAGATCGGACAAACTATACGAAATTATGAAAGAGCATTGCTCGCACAGCAGACAGCAGTGCTGTCCAGGGTGCACAAAGAAAGCAGATCAATGGTCCAATGTTGGAAGGATCTTGATGCCCCCAAGGTGTGCAGAATTAGTGAATATTCCAACATTTGTTGATCTTCCGCCAGGCACTTTCAGATGTAGTAGAATCTATAATCGGGGCTGTCTTGATTTCAGACAACTTTTCTCAGATTGGTGTCGATGCCATATTCACCACTCTACTCCTGCCCTTCTACAAGAAATACATTCTCCTCTAGTAGCCCATGAGATATCGGACGGCCTTTTATTGAACGATTGAAGCCTTTTGTTGATCTGTCCTAATTAGCTATCAAACATGGTTGGGTAGGATGATCTACAAACACGGAACTAGCTGAAGAACGAGAGAATCTATATTGCATGAGCGACAGAGGTGGACTCTGAGAATAAATCGTCAGGGAAAACTCCGTCTCATGCTTTCATTTCAATTTCCAGAAGCACCAGCAGACTTTTTCCTGCAAAACCACCGATCAGCGATTGAACGAGACGTGCAATTAATCACACATACAATTGCCACCAGGAAGCAACAAAAGGAATAGAGAATCCGGTAATGAGATATGCGGCAACCTTAAGCCCAAAAATACCCTTGTTTTGACTGGTAGGGAAATCAAAGGGCAAATGCTGGAAAAGTGTCAATGGTCCTGCGCGCAAGGCAGGAGAGAATACAATACGCACGTGGTAATGGCCATGGACATCACGAACTGGAGAAGTAGTATGCAGAGCTCTTATACGAACAATGCTTTGACGAGCCGAGGCACGAGTAAGGAGGGTCAACGACATAACCAGATGAGATTAATTGTTGTTACAGTTCTTGTCACATGGAGTTTTCAATACTCCCACACTCGTTGACTAGTGATCCAGAATTAGTACAGGTCATGTTATAATTACCATCTATTGAAAATCCTGTCCTAAAAAGGTATGACACCCCATCAGGGTTATTGGAATCGAGTTGCGTGTTACCCACCACTTTCGTTCTGACCAATCACGTCCCCAAACTTATAAGCTACCACGAGAGTGGCATCAGCTGAGAATTTTTCCATTGAGCCTGGTGCGAATTTCCCGCGAGGGGGGCTTTGGGCGATTCTTGTAGAAACAATGCACTCCACAAATTATCGCGATGTATTTATCACGGCCCTGGGATGCCACTACCCCTTGATGTCAGCGGAGCTATTCCTTGATAAGTCACATTGTTGGAAGAGGCTAATGAGCAGCATGACAGTGGCCATAGCATAGTCATCTGATGTGTTGAAGGAAGACCACACGGGGACACCTGAGAGAACGAAGTATGTAGGCAGGTGAAATCCCAAAAGTGGGAGATCTGCTTGGTCTGTAATCTTGAAATTTTCTTATCAAATTAAAACCTTTAATTGTGGACAACAAGTATCTACAACCCACTCTTTGTACAGACTTATAAGTAATGCAGTATGAACGTCCGGATGTTATGTCAGGGTGTCTAGAACATCGAGAGGCATTCTTTCCATACAATTATGATAAGCAGATTCACTAAATGAAAAAGGGGGACCTGGGTGAAGATTCCTTGTTCTCTTGCAAATTCTTTTTCCTATGTGATCCTTGTGTTCCATTTTTACTTGGTTCTGTACCCGGTTCTGATGTCAATGCATCATTCCATAGAAATGGAATCGACTCCAGTAATGTGAATCTGAAGATTTTTGAGTCTTCACGTGTCGTTGGATATCCATCTTGTCCTATTCCTCCATACTCATTAACTCAGTAAAGTTGGGTATGAATTCCGTAAAAATTAATCACTCCAAACATATCTAGACGAGGTTCGCACCATCAAAAGAAGACTGCCACAAGGCATCATATATCAAGATGTGAAGGCAATGGAATAATGAGCCATCTTTCGGGCTGCCGGAATAACGACACGCAGATGAACCATCCAAGCTATCATATTTATCATAGCCATTTTTTGAATACAAGGTATTAGTTGTCGTAGATACTCTTCTGCATCTGCATGTCTCCTACATCGGGAAACTCATGTCCTCTTCAGGCCATAGTGAGAATAGGGTTCAAGCTACACTCACACAAGAATTATTCGTTTTCTAGGTTTGCTTCACAATGGTAGCAAATCTGTGGACGAGTAATGTGTTTAAGGTAGGCTGTTAAAAAGAGGGGTCTACCTTCGATTTTGATAAAGTCACAACTGAGTACCGGACCCGGTTTCTCTGGTGGTTTGAGACCGATTTTACTTTTTGGGAGCAGTCGTTTGAAGGATGGGCCATTTCTTTCCCATGGTGGAATTGATCAGCTTCGGTCTGTGGCAATTGGTAATCCGATATATTGCCCAAATTTGACCGTACTTCTTCTATTTGATCGTGCGACGTCAAGGAAGTGGATGTGGGAAAGGAAGATAGTTGCCGCCAAGGATAGACTTCCGTTTTGCCCCGCTGCTCCTCAAGCAGCTGAAACCTGATGTTTTTTGCACCATCAGAATGCTTAGATAACTGGCCTTCAGAGAGTTTTGGGCGTCTGAACAGCCATGGAGGTATAAATTCGTTGTCTGTAGGTTTGTAGCGGGACGACCTGAATATATATGCAGAACCGGAGGCCTGGGCACCTGGAGGCGCAGGCATGCTACAGTCAATCCTGTCATCCTCATGGTGCATAAACCCAAGATGAAGATATGATGAAAATGCTGCAGAAGGAACAGGACAGACAAGGTGTCGTTCTGGTAAGCAGGGATGAAATAGTAGATGGGAAATGGCTGCGGACCAGTCACACTTACTAGAAAGATACACACGCTCGGTCCGAAGGTTCTTAAACTCTCTTGCTCAGCTTCTCACTTCCCCGCATCTTCATCCCACTGAGAATGGCTTACACTGTCGATGTGCAGATTCCCAACTTTGATAGAAAGATAACTGTCCCGACTGGACTCTTCATCGATAATGAATTTGTTCCGTCCGTTGATTCCTCGGAAAGAATTACGTACGTTCATGTACTCTGCAAAGTTATCTCACCGATGCTCAATTCAGGGTCGTCAATCCCGCGACGGAGGAAACCATCTGTTCTGTTGTCTCTGGTAATGCAGCACTTCAAGCAGGAGGGATCGTGATATTTATGCCCTTTAGCCTCTCCAAAGGACATCGATGTGGCTGTGGCGGCCGCTAGGCGTGCTTTTAAAACCACATGGGGAAAGAACGTCACTGGAATCGAAAGAGCTAGACTCATCAATAAACTTGCCGACTTAATTGATCGTGATCAACAGAGCCTCGCTGAGCTTGAATCTCTCAACAACGGGAAACCTGTCGAGATCGCCAGGTATGCTATTATTGGCATCCAGCCGTTACGTTATCCATGACCCCACGATAGAGACTTTGATATCATCGATTCCGTTCAGTGTCTCCGTTACTATGCAGGCTGGGCCGACAAGATTATAGGCCAGGTAAGCCTCATCCACTAGGATGGCGTTTTAATTTTGTGGCTTGTCTTCATCGTACGAATCACTAGACTCTCGAAGTCGATAACATAGCTAAATTGGCTTTCACTCGCCACGATCCAATTGGCGTCTGTGGTCAGATGTAAGTAACAACTGTAATTGGAAAAGAAATCTAGCTGATATGCCAGCAGCATTCCATGGAATTATCCCATCGGCATGTGGTCCGTGGAAGTTCACCTCTAACTGTAGCTACTTCTGACTTGATTCATCAGGGCATGGAAAGTTGCTCCTGCTCTTGCTATGGGCTGCACGATCGTCATGAAGCCTTCAGAGTTGACCCCTTTGACTGCTTTGGTAAGGCACTATACAGCGCGATGAGAGAAAAAAAATCTGATGCTGTTCAGAAACTTTCGCAACTCGTCAAAGAGGCCGGGTAAGTAGAAATCCTGTCGATTAGATGGATGGCTTATATGCCTCGATTGAATAGATTCCCACCTGGTGTCATCAATACTGTTCCTTCCTTCGGTTCGGTCGGGGGTGCAGCTCTGACAGCACATCAAGACGTTGATAAGGTGGCATTCACAGGATCTACGATCACTGGTCGTAAAGTCATGGAAGCGGCTGCAAAAAGCAACTTGAAAAAAGTAATAAAAAAAATGACCCTGGCATCTTCTTGTGATTGAACAGGATCATATCACAGGTATCTTTGGAACTCGGCGGGAAATCGCCGTGTCTGGTTTTTGAATCAGCAGATCTGGAGCAAGGTGAGTATCAGTCGATTTATCTGAGCAACCCTTTTCAGGCCTTGTTCGTTTCCATACTGGCCTGTGATTTTGTGCTCATCGATATTTTGGTTTTCTCGCACATCGGGCTTACTGGGTATTCTTTAGCTGCCAACTGGGCAGCCCTAGGCATATGCTATAACACAGGGCAAGATTGTAGCGCTGGTTCGCGGGTCTACGTTCAAGAATCCATTTATGACAAATTCATTGAGTGACTCACCGCGACAGTTAAATCCACAGTCGTCGGTGATGGTTTTGACGAGCAAACTACCTGTGGACCTGTGGTACGGTGATGAACACGATCTCTTACTTAATGAGGAACTTCCTTAACTCTCCTTGACTAGGTCTCTAAAGGCCAGTATGACCGGGTATGGAATTATATTGAAGCCGGTAAAAGTGAAGGTGCAAATGTGATCCTGGGTGGCATCAGACGGACAGGAAAGGGGTTCTACGTAGATCCAACCAGTGGGAATTTTGATACTCGCATTCTGTATGGTTCTGACCCATCATCAGTTTTTACCGACATCCGTCCCGATATGAAGATAGTACGTCACTCTAAGTTCTTGTACTAAATATGCCTGATGTCTGATATGTAATTAGGTCAGAGAAGAGGTAAAATATAGCTTTGCGGCCCTACCTCCGTAGTGAACCTGGACATAGATATTCGGACCAGTACTTTCCGTCGGCAAGTTCAAGACAGAAGACGAGGCGATCACCCTTGCAAATGATACGAATTATGGTCTTGGTGCAGGCGTTTATTCAAGTAAGTGTATGGCACACTCGAACTTTTCGGTAATCACTCACAAAGCACCATGAACATCTTCGTTTAGCTGATGCCGATCAATGCATGCGTGTTTCGTCTGCCCTTGAGGCAGGTACTGTGAGTGTGCCCATCCCCACTTTATGCATCTTATGTTGCTGTGCTTGATTGGACTGACCCATGAGCTCACATAGGTTTGGGTGAACCAGTATGGTCTCTTAAATAACAATGTCCCATTTGGGGGAAAGAAACAATCAGGAATGGGTCGCGAGCTTGGCAGTTACGCCCTTGAGGAATATACGTCGGTGAAAGCGGTACATTGGAACTTCGGCCAGCGCATTCAATGGCCTCTGTAAATAGCCCTCAGTGTACATGTTTCCCTATACCTGTCCGATTCGATTGGAATCTGAAGATTGTTGGGAAAGAACTCACAGGATTAAGCACTATCGTTCTGTTTTGTCATTGTTTCCGTTCATAACCTTAAAATTGAAGTCTAAAACGAGCGAATGATGCTTGTTAAGTAGTGGTCCTCAGCACACTTTTAGGCCCTGTTCTGCAACTCGGATAGGATAAGCAAAATGTATTTTTGATTATTTCATAGGATAAGTACAGGACAAGGAAATAACAGACTTATCAGCGTGCACATATCAACTATCACGAAATCGATGGGACGAAACAAACCCCAAAAGCATAAGATTATCATAAGCAGTCACATAACATGCTGCACTTGCTGTGGCAGGAAACAAAGAGAAAAGAACTGACAACTTGGGCTGATGTGCATAGTCAGACTATATTTAATTCTCATGTCAAAAAATGGTTTCTGAACACTTTTGTATTGGATAGCAATGTGAAAATGTCAAAAATCATTTATATTACGGCCTGCCTACGCGCTCCGTGTAATAAATTGGTGATTTAAAAAAAAATCATTTATATTTCCTTGTCCTATCCTACACATTAAATTTGGCAGGCAAGTGCTTATCCTATCCGAGTTGCAGAACAGGGCCTAAAGAAGGGTCACTTTGAATTTTTTCAAATGTTAGAGGATATCAAAATTCAACTGAAGAGATCCAGAATTCCATAATATGAATCTTCTGCAAGCCTGCACGATGCATGTGATTTCCTATTGTTTTACATTTAAGATAGGCAGGTAAGTAGTGTAGTTGTTTGTATTCGCTATCCGTTTGTAACCTTCCCTGATTGTATTTCAACACAAAAAAGGTGAAAAACCCCTGAAGAAAGTTATCATGGCCTCTCAGAACCCAGAACCCCTGCCACGCGGCTAATTGGTTACCATAGAGTTACATTTACTATGGCCATGTTTTCTACTCGTGGCCTTCCTGTACCAATTCCAGAAATGATGTCTGGCGTGCATCTACGGGTGACTAACCTAATCACGACGATTGCCTCACTAGTAAAACGGTAACGTACTCATTCGGCATCATGCGAAATCCACGAATGTGGAGGCAAGGCTTCTGGTCTATTCGCTAACGGTTCCCGGAACCGGTGCCGCTCGTTATTCGGAGACCATGACAGGGAGCATCAACATGCTGATCAATGAATATCGACTTCTCAAGTATTATCTCAAATTTCGCTTATGCAATTATAAGATTTGGTATGTAATCAGGGCAAGATGACAACAAAGCAATGAATTAGAGCTACGTCAATACACACTTCGTACAAGGTGGCAGGTTTCAACCGATTAACGGTAGTGGCCGTAGAAACTGATCATTATGAAAGCTCAGTCGTCATTGTCTGATGAGAATGTTGTTTTTTCGAAATGCTCACTTGTCATTATGTTCTGAACCCACATGGAGGACAGAGTAAGCAGGAAGATCGTTCGGCTGGAACTGAAACCTTTGATAATGTCCATTTGGAAGGTGATATTGATGTTGTAAATTCTGAGACTCGTGTAAAGTATCTCCCGAGGTATGATATGAGTGGGTATCGATACCAAGGCGAGGTTGCGGTTCTGCGGTGTATGCTTCCCGAGAATAAGACAGATCGGATGGCGGTGAATAGCTGTATCGAGCAGAAGGATGAGGCTGTCCTTGGTTGACATGTGGGGGAGCCATAATCGCATGAGCCATAATCGGATGCAAAGAATATTCTGGTTGGACTGGGTTCAGCCACGGAGATCTGTCAACACTTGCGAAGGCTTCGTTCCTATAATGTAGGCCGGCAAAACCGGTGTTGGTCTGCTCTTCAGTAGGAAGGGGAGGATTAGCGCTAGTCGGGGAATGTATGCCGGGGCGCCGACAACATCCAGGACTACTTGGACGAAAAGCAGGAGTATCAGGGGCACATTCATAAGTCAAAGATCGAGAGAACAACAGCGTGCCTTGTCAAGAATGTTTCGAAGGACTGCGGAGGCATCCCTTGTATCGTTGTCCCCGCATTTGTTGGGGAAGTAGATGCCGCTCGTTGATTGAAGCTTCGGCGATCCTCTGAGCTGCCGCGACTAGAATCTGCGGTCTTTGGTAGCTTGGTGTCGTTGGCGACGGGTACAAAAATACATTCAGCTCTTTCTCCCTCGCACCTTTTACACGGCGCCACACTGTCCTTATTTTCGCACTACACGGCTGAAAGGTCAGCAGGAACAAGCAAGGTCTCACTAGTAATGAAAATAACGGACTTTGAGTTTACGGGCTCGACACCGTGTGCAGGCCATGTCCGAGCGTCGTTTGGGTTTTTCCGGGTGATAGGGCATGTCGAAGAGAGGTGAGAAAGATAGCAAATGATTCTGGGGGTGGTGAACAAGACTGGAACTAGATCAGCTTTCCTCGTCCGATTTGATTGTAATTTATATACTGGCCGGCCATGGGAAACGAACGAAGGGACAGCATCAGAAACAGGCTAATATTGAGATCTATGTTGCTCCATACCTGCCAAGATATGGCACTTTGATTCTATACACGTGAATGGAGCACACAATCAAGGTGCTTCACCTCAGTGACATATTTTATCCGAGCATCGAACACGGGCACGGCGTGTTAGAGAGTTGACTACAACCACATAGTCGTCTGGTATCCGGGCCAGATCAGATGCACAAACGTTCTGGGTTTTTTCTTTTGAAGAACTGCAGATTGTGGCTCGTAAATGAACAGTGGCTTGGATAGACCAGGGTTGGTTTGGTCAGGATCTGAGATTGGATCAGGCTCCAAAGAGACTTAATTTCCTGTGAAATAAGAGTATCGTTGGCCATCCCTGGACATTGGCTTTTCAGTGTCAGTATCACCTTATCCATCATCCTGTGTCGAGAGCTGATGCTTCCACTTGATCGTTCCTCAGCCTTTGAGCAGGTAATGATCAAGTAATGATCAGGCCTATTGCGAAGGTCGGGGGCAAGGCGAATACAGGTGACAATAAATGATACACGTGGACTATGGATTACAATGCAAGGTAATCTTGAACTTCTTCTTCACTTAGCTTCCTGAACGTTGGCTTGGGTCGGGCGTTGGGACCAACAGCACTCATCTCCAATTCTTCCGCCGTTGGTACCATCACCACCCCTATTTCAATTGTTTTTTCAGTCATTTGACCCTCAAATCCTTCCTTCAATGTTAATAAGGCGGTATGGATGGCATCTTCTAAGCTAATATCGTCATTGTATCTAGATGGCAATCATGATTTAGTGGATGCATCAACCAAAGACAAGACTAGAATCTTGCCTCTTTTCCAGAAAAGTCTTCGCATTGACCATATTCTTCCCGATTGCACTTGCCTTCCAAGCCCAAAACGATCCTGACGGGTCGACTTGATATAATGAAGGCCCACGATTGGGATCCCAACCAGCAACTAGCAAAGAGACGCCATAAGGTCGTACACCGCTGAATGGTGAAGATAAATAGGCTCGTTGGTATGGAGTGGATGTACCTACCCAGACTGTGTTGCTTGTTGCATTATATTCGCAATTTCCTGAGTCAACACCCGTGTCGGCGGATACTCATTATAAATCTTCCAATAGGCTTGCGCGCTTTTACGAGCCTTTGTAACTAACACTCTGAAGTCTGGACCCATACCCGAGTACACGATGCCGATATTAGGACAGATTATGGCCACCTTATCCACCATAGAATCATCAATCAGGATGGATGATGTCTTCTTTTCAGTGGCAATGACGATGCCATTGGAGGCTAGAGGCATAACACTTAGATTGACCTAGTACCTGATGGAATGCATGCACCTTTAATTCCAAGACTTGTTGTTCCCTGCGAGACCGCAGCGAGAGCATGCTCAATCTGAACTAACTTGCCGCTTGGCGAGAAGACAGTCAGGGAGTAGCTGGAATTTCATCAACATGGTTCATTTCATAGAAGCAAATATGTGAACCTGTATGCACCACCTTCTGCATTGGCCATGGATGAAAGAACGTAGAGATGGTAGGGTCCATGACGCGTACTCTCATGAATTGTTTGTTCATGTTGTTGTCCTGTCCAACAGAATCGGTATTCGCCTGGGCTGGAAACTTGGAACTTTTTGTTGTGAACTCCGCAATGTCATTTATCCTTTTCTCCTTCACAGGTTGCCTCGGGTGTCTCATCTTAGTTGCTTCGACCCATATTTCATATTTTTTTACCTCACATATATTAGTAAGCTGATATCTTTGTCACGCAGTGTAGAAACCTCAGCTCCGTTTGTTCATGAGCTGAGGTGTATTTGTTATATTCCTAAGTACCAATTACTGATTTTGCCTAGAGATTCTATTTAATAGGTATACTAAAGAGTATCAGTTCCGTGCGTCCACGAGCTGAGAGATTCTACTTAATAGTGCAACTCTATTGGAAATAAAACTTTTGACAGGCAACAAGGCTTCCCACACTTCTAGGACATCAAGCTGAGACTTAGGTCAGACAAGATCATAATATTTTACATGCTCCTCTAATACATCAATCCAAATACCTAATTCCAATTTTCAGTGTCAGTGATCGTGAGGAGCAATTTTCAGGCATCAATTGGTGTAGTTCTGAGATAGGGCTAGGTTCAAAATGTTAGCGTGATTTCAGCAAATCAGAGCATCGATGATTACCAAATGACGGGTATGATTTGGGAACCTTTCAGTTGCTTCATCGTTGTTCACCGTAGGATGAATGATGACGTCATCACCCTTGTTCCAATTAACAGGTGTGGTAACAGGTTGTTTGTCGCTAAGTTGCAAAGCTAGATTATGCGTCAATAGCAGGTATCTAAAATTGTGTCAGTACGTACAGTCAACAACACTGTAGTTCATTTAAATCAACTTTGGTCATTATTCACCGAGTCGGGATACATACCGGACGATTTCATCAAAGTTGCGACCACACGAGGCAGGATAAGCAAGGGTTAGACGAATCTTCTTCTTGGGATCAATGATGAAGACAGTGCGAACCTATCATGCCTCAGTCAAAAATTACCGTAAATGTGAAGATAGCAGACTTACAGTAAAAGGAAGCCCTTTAGCATCCCTGTTGGTGGGGTCTTGCTCGTCCAACATATCGTATAGGGTAGAGATCCTCCTATCGGTGTCAGCGATCTAGAAAGAACCCTTTGAATTTCCCGAAAATAACTAGCATGTCACTCAGACGTACGATAGGGAATTGGACGTTAGTCGAACCATAACTATTGATGTCCTTGATCCATTCTCCGTGCTGTTCATTGCTGTCCACGGATAGACCGATGACTTTCACACCACGCTGCTCAAAATCGGCGGCACGACGAGCAACCTCACCGAGTTCTGTAGTGCATACAGGGGTAAAGTCACCAGGATGAGAAAAAAGGATTGCCTGCATACTATAATTAGTGATACGATTCTTAAACTCACTTAATCTGTTTGCCTACCCAAGAATCACCGATCCAATCATGGAACTTGATCGGCCCAGCAGTAGTTTGAGCCTCAAAATCAGGCGCAGTGTAACCAAGGCGGAGAGACGACATGTTTAGTGAGAAGGAAGAATATCAGACTCCGGGATGCTAAATACGTTTCTGTTATCACATCGATCACGTCTTTGATTCTCACGCCCGTTTGGCGCACAGATTGCGTGCTTGATAGAAACCGATGGGTATGCAATGATACAATATATTGGAATCTGAGCGAGCCCGTGCATGGTAAGTGGCATGTTTGAATCAAATGTGGATCATTGTTGACTAATTCTATCCATTTGCCTCTCTCACAAGGAAATGGTACACAGTTATTTCAACAACAATCACAGCCGGCCAGGACACTCAAGAATTTTCAGTGCAGCTATACAAGTACCTATGGCATGTGCATTGCTTTGGATGACTTGAATACTGCACATGAAGATTATCGTGATTCTGATGCGGATGCTAAATTTGCACAGCTATTATTAGATCTGCTCAAAAACGAACAGCTCTTGAGCTACTGATATCCAAGCGATAGAGTCATGCAAGGCGTCCTACCCCTTATGCACGTTGGATACTTTGATCCCTATGTCCTGTAGAGCAATGATAATACGGCTTTCATGTTGATGATGTCATGAGGACTCTAGACCGTTGTAAAATATCCTGTGCTACGTGGACGGAGAACGTCAGCAAAATTCCGGGTCAGCGAAGACTGAAAGTGATGGACCTGAGGAAAATCAATAGTATGCAACTGCATGTAAAAGACTATGTGGATGTTTCTCTTGTTGATCTTGGAGAATCTTATCCATGTTTTCATCGATGTCCTCCGCTGTTTCGATCTATGATCGTGATATCAAATTTTGTGCATGTTACCAGCCTGAACACCAACCGCAGCTGCTAAATCTAGCATGGCTTTCCCAGCGATCAGTGCTTCTTCATGGTTATCTTTAATCTCCATATTTATGATGTGTACTGGTTTGTTGAATTCGCTTGCGCGAGACAAGAGATCTGTGGAAAAGTTATGAGTAGAACAATTGCCAATTTTGAGATCATTACCATCACAGACCGCGTCGAAGCACCGTTCTTCGCAGGTGATGACGATGTCGGCAATCGCCTTATTCTCCTGCCATCTTTCTGGAGCCAATTTAATGTGCCGATTCCTATCTAGCATCGGCAGAAGTCCATTGGCACTATAACTGATCTCCAAACATGAGATTTCATCGTGCAAACAATTATTTTGCTCACAGTCTAGAATCCTTCCCATCCAGCTCTTCATAAATCGAATTGTATGGGGTACCGAAGGAATAAATATTGGGTTTGTCTATTGATGGGCCAGGTAATCGCACTGCCGACCCAGTGCCCGATGAAATAACTCTGTACCCTGCTTTGCTTGATAAGGGCAGTAAAATTCAGCCAACGTAAATGACACCAAAAAACAACGCACGAGAGCACATGATGTCCTTCCATGGAACGGTTCTGAAACGTTCCGGAGTCGATTTTGGAGTACGTCATCTCGAGAGTGGACCAACCTGGTTACTTGCGCAAACAATGCAGAACAAAGGGCGCTTAAAACCTGCCAATGGCAACGGTGATTGAGAAGAATTCAATACGTCACTTCTTCC
>Ga0153951_1000526_pt1 | contig 14363 bp, 13 predicted proteins | sample TSNJ035MetaG_FD_102278 | JGI IMG/M metagenome (GOLD analysis project Ga0153951, IMG submission 102278) | Attine ant fungus gardens microbial communities from New Jersey, USA - TSNJ035 MetaG | ecosystem: Host-associated > Fungi > Mycelium > Unclassified | place: USA: New Jersey, Wharton State...
ACCCAGTGCAAGGCTCCAAGCCAATGTATGAATTGTAATGCAATGAGGACCGCCAGGGCATGCTATCCAGATAGTACTATAACTAGACTATAAAAAATATTGTAATTAGTGCTGCACTCAACATTGCAGTTGGCATTCATTACAGCTGATTTTGCAGGTGCTAGGCTGAGGTTCTGATATGTATATTCAGCAACAGCAATTTATTACGCGGTGTATGTCTGAGGTTCCAATAACTGAATTTTCTTTTATTATGTAATATATTTTACCATTCTAGTTTAGCTTGTCCTGACATAATCACACGGACCCGTGGGCCTAGTGGATCCCTGTCAATATACTATGTCACATGTCACACTTTTTTGATATTATTATTGATTCTAATTTACTAGATCTTCGACTTTGTGTGCCAACTGCCACCACACGTTATTTGTACTTGCACAAGATGCCGCCTCAGTTTTGTTATTCCACCTGGCAACCAATCCTCCAAGGCAATCTGATCTCAGAAACCACCTGGACCAACCATCTGAAACAATACCCTGAGTGAAAAATATCATTGTGCCAAAGTTCTCCTTGCTCAAGTCTCAACCTTAAATCTTCTACCTGTTTCTGAAGTACTGCCTCTCGTGAAGTGCTTCCCCGTTGCTGTCTTGACCACCGAGTCTTTTTGCATCAAGTTGACCCTTAAAAGTCTCCTCCATTGTTGCTACATGGGACAGGATCCATGGTATAGGTGAGCAGTGTCGAGAATCAGGTCAGTGTATAAATTGTTGATTTTTCTTAAAAAAAGAAAATCAGATTCCACCCCCATGAGCCAACCACGTGTCCGTGCGGCGAATCAAACCTTGAGACAGGAACTCATATTTCTACAAAGTGCCCCAGGTCTACAGAAAACCGAGTAACACTTCCCTCTGATGCTCAGGCGACTTCATTCCTTACATCTAATCCCATGGCATTTGCCTTTGCACCCAGGGAGCCCCCGTAGCTCCCCAAACCAGTTCTCCCCAATCTCCCCCCTCTCTTTGAACACTAACCCTGACATATGGAGCTCCATCCGTGCTCATTTGGCCATGCCTTGCTACTACTTCGTCTCCAGCCCTGTGCTGCCTCTTTTCCCTTATATCTTTCTATTTTTCTCTGCTTCTCTTCTGTTCTGTGTTTGCCGCTTTTGTTTAATTTAATTTATGTATTTATTAGAGGCACCGTGCCTCCATAGTCACTAGACTACCGCGGACTGTGTACGCACACCAAAAAAAATAGGTCAGTGTGACAAGTGTCATGCATACAATCCGACAGATCACTTGACATCAAACCTTGTGACTCCATTTGACAGTTGTTTGCCTGTGGTGTTATGTAGGGTTGTTCTCTGTATTCAATTTCGTAAGCATGTTACGTCACTGTAAAGGCTGCTTCACTATTGAAAACGGAAAAGGAACTGTTACTCCTCCAGCCATGGGGTTGACGAGGCTTGATCAAATAGCGTCTGCTGGGAAACTGAAGGCCAGTATAATATGCGGTTATAAGGTTTCATGGACGTCCTTTTGAACCCCACTCCCTTTTGTGATATTTCCCTGGACTTCAAAGGATGCTTCCGTTTCCTAGCGTTGCGAATCAAGCCAGCAAATGTCAGTAATTTTTTCTCTGAAGGATACACATTTGACTTGTTCTTCTGTTATAGGTGAAGATCCATCTTCAGTCTCTGAAGGTAGTTTTTGTAATTTTATTTGCATTACAAGGCTAATTACAACTGTTAGACTCCTCTGAGATGCCCGCGTCATCTGCAGTACCTCAACCCCCAGCTGGGAGAACAACGAGATTCTCTGTCCCTTCGCCTGTTTCACGTCCGCGGCGGTTTAGTTTGGTTGGCAATCTCCTCAATTTCTCAGCCTTAGAAGCGTCCGACGTTGAAGTATTGCCCAAATTGAAAGACAAATTTGATAGCCATATCAGCCATGAGCCTGCTGCCAGTGCATCAGAAGTGAACTCGCCGAGTCAGGGGCAGATTTCAATCGACAATGATCACCCCAGATCTACGCCACACAGTGGAAGGAAGTGTGGGTTGTTTGATTTTTCATCTTCCACCCTGCTCATATACCATTGTTACAGTTTTCAAACATCAGCTCCATGCCGATAGCGATCCGCATATTCCCTCGTCTTCGTTCCATTCGTCCATGGGTGTAACGGATGATGACGTTAACTCAAACGACCAACACTATGGTTCACACTCTCCTTCCAAATCGCATCCACGTGCTGTATCCCCGCTGCGATTCATCCATGGTCTCTCTACAAGTCTTCACCACCATCGACATCGCTCAGAGAATGAGGAACCGTTTGTTCCCATCAATCCGTTCGAGTCGAAGATCAAGTTCGAAATCAGGACGTGGTTCAATGCGAAATCTTCTGCAAAGCATCCCGCTATTGAACTTGGACAGGCATCGGTGGACAGCGCATCTACTTCAAATGGTGCCCACGATTGTGACGCTGTGTTGGTTTCTTCTGTCAGAGACTGTGCTAGACACGCTCATATCTTCATTGTGGATGTTTTGCCGAGGTACATATATCTCAACCTTTTGCTACGTCTGCCAGCGCTCTATTTTTCGCGAGTGGCTCGTGTTTTTCGAGATGCGGAGATCAGTAGGCCAGACATTGAGAGGATGACTGAGGCAGGAGAATACATCCTCCCGCTACCTTTTGATCCTCATCTTGATGACCATGCAAATTCTGTTTATCAGCAACTTCGGCATCCAATGCATCACACACCAGAAGGTAGGCACCAACGGGAACCGGTGAAAGACAGGGGAGTTCCGGTGCGTCTGAATGCAACGGGTGGTCTGGGAATGGGGACGCAAGCTGGTGTAACTGCTGCAACTCCTCCTCATGTACCTCAGGAAGTCCGTCCATTGCAAATTGTGACGCCTGCACTGAGAAAATTTAAACATTCATGGGAGATGTTCATCGATTCCTTACTGAGGGAATGGAAGACTTTGAACGTTGTTTCTGCCTTGCTTGCTTCGTGAGTTGAACCACTAGTATGTCTCATTGATATACGCTGAATGATACTTGTGCTATTCAGGGCTATCTTGACAATTTTTCACATTCCAGATGCTGCTGGAGATCCGATTACTCGAACAGTAGTCATATTATCGTTGATTTGTTCCCTCATGAGTTTGACCTATGGTTGTATGTACATCGTACGCTTCGGTACAATGCGAACTATGATTCGTGCGTCCAAGTGGGCAGAGGTACGTTACCATTTCACTGTTTTCTCATTGAATGAAATAATACCATCTTTCAGGAAGCACAACGAACTAAAACCGCAATCTTATGGAATGTATGGGTTTTGCTTGCAATGCCAGCCATTTGGCTCGCTTGGTAAGTATACATTCCATCAGAAAAGATGATGCCCTGTCAACTATTATATCAGGTCTATGATCCTCTTCATGGTCACTATCATTTCTTTCGTCTGGCGCACCGGTTCTGAAGCAGACCCCGAGGGTGGACGCCCACCTCTCACTAATACTGCAGCCCTTGGCCCACGGATTGCTATATCGCTGCTCGCTTTCATTGGTTTCGTCTATCTCGTTCTTATTATCCGCACGCTCAAGAGCTACGGCATGCATGGCGGGACATCGCAGAACCTCTTGACAAGTCCTTCAGCCAAGCTTGAACAAGTCCTCGTGCCCCACACCACCACATTGAGTAGCGAAAGAGAAAGTGGTATGAGGCATGGTCCCTTGTCGGAAGCTGCGTTCGAAAGGAGAGGGAGGGAGCGCATGCGGAGCGTCGAGCCTAAGCGTGAAAGAAGGAGAGAAGAGGCCAGTGAGCATCGGGAGGAACGAGCTGTTCAGGGCAAGTTCGTAGAAGGAAACGAACTGGGGTTGTATATGCCTGTTTGAAGTCAAGCACGAGAGCGAAATTTGAACAGCTGAAATGGACCTAATGCAATTTGTATCTTGTGACTGTATTATTGCCCTTGGCATATCTTGTTGAACAAAGCCGATGCGCTGTGGAGAGGCTTCTGAACATTTTGAGAATGGATTGTGATGTCCGAGTGTTTCGTAGTCTTAATCTAGAGAAATATTTATATTACTGTGAACCAACCTTTTGTAGGCTGTAAGTGAGGTGATTTGATTCAAGGGAGATGAGGTCCTAAACCGGCTGCAGTACTATATGAACAAGTTTCATTTGTCGGTATAGTGGTGGTCAAATCTTCTCTTGGCACTCGCTCAAAATCTGGTGTTGGGTTTGAAAGGGGCAAGTATTTTCGAGACGAAATTTGAACATCAAGAAATCAACCTCTCCAGCAAAATCATAAATAGAGATATTTTTGAGTGAGACAGCTGAACGTAAAGAACAAAAGTCCAAGCAGGACTGCAGGTCGAGCGACCGGAGTGTACGAATCAGAAGTCGCATGCAAGATAGTCTCGGGAACATGACACAACCTCACAACGTCTCTTCAAATGTAACAGCATACTAACATTAGAGTATGGAAGGAGGAAAATATGCCCATCATTTGCACAGCGTCGAATTCACCAGTCTGAAAACCCAACGAACTTCCCATCCCAACTCCACCAAATCATTTCGTCCTCCTCTCCTGCGGTCAAGTTTTCTGTTTGAGGTTCACAGAGTCCTTGCCTCCCTGTGATCCAGACACCTTCAATCGACTGCTTCTTCCGTGGTGGTCCACTGTTATTATTTGATGACCATGTTTCATCTAGGAAATCCATTAATGCGTTCTCCATTTGCTTTGTCAAATTTTGTCGGGGTATCCAAGCAGGATGATTGAATCGCCTAGGAGCCCGTATAAGAATATGGGTTTGCGTTGGGGCTGCAGAAGAAGTGAAATGATAAGAAACAGAAGACTCAGCCAACATATTTCATGACGTACACATCTCGTTAGCAATTCCGCGCCCATTTGCATCCGCAGCGGCAAGAGTGCGAGCAAGTGAACGATCTGCTATCTGAAGAAAGCGCTTCTCTTCAGCGTATGACCATTTTGGTGTCGACGAGTGGTCCTGGTACATGTGGGCATCATTTTTCTCGTTTTTGCCGACATCATTATCCCCAGCACGACCGGGTTCTTCGTCTTCGCTGTCTTCGAGGCCTCGTTCGTCGTCACTGTTCCCTTTCTCTCCTTCGGAGCCAACTTCAGATTCATCCTCTTCTCCTGTTGATTCATCTTCACTCTCCTCTGGGTATTCATCTCCACTGCCCGCATCTTCATCAGCCTCAACCTCCAACTCATCAAGGCTTGCCCAAGTTTGGGCTTGAAACTTGTCAACTCCATAGAAAACTTTTGACTTTGCTGTCCCTAAACTTGGTCCAACAAGTATCGCAAGATAGACACGCGTAAGAGCTGAACTTGCATCAGGAGTTTTGATTTGGGCTAGAGTCGTCGAAAGAGACGAGAACGAAGTTAACAAATGTGAGGTGATGGTATCAAACGCGGATAATAAATTTGTCTTTAATTTTGCCGCTTTGTTGTTCCCCTGGATTCTTGTTGTCAAGATTTGGAGTCATTAATAACGAGATGGTTGTGACCTGCTTATCGGGCAATCTCAAGAGTTGGTTGATAGGCCTAGATAGTCGTTTTCATAGTCTTGCAATCAGCTGAAGAGAATCACTAACAAGGGGATCTGATTTTTGAGAAATAGGACATGGCTGAGTAAGCTAGTTGCTAATTGCGCAGCAATGGTGTCTGTTAAGATGTCGATATCTAAAGCCACAATTGGGATGTTTGTCATTACTCCTGGGTGTTTGGCTGCAGGAGATTTGCATTGTACTGAAGTACTCCCATTATTAACTGTAGTTTTTCCAAGATGATTTTGAGATGGTGAATGCTTGGAGAAGGAAATTGGTGTCATATTTATTTGTTATCCACCAAACCTGTTCAGACCTGTTCACCCATGAGCCACGTGTCGTCTTCTCACAGATCATCTATGGAAATTTTCTCACACGGCTGGCATTCTGGTGTCAAGTTATCTGAGTCATACAGTAATGCTCAGTGGCTTGTGTTGCATATATCACGGCTCCGGTTAGGATTCTTATTGATATTGACCATCACTCAGCAGGGAGGCACATAGTGAGGCAAGGATGATTCACCTCATGATGGAGATCGCGTTTGAAGCTCCAGCAGAGTGAATATGTGGAAGCGCTGGCACAGAGACAAACCTGAAGACGGCGATGAACAAGCAGAAATTGCAAGGCCGCATTGAAGCTCGGATAATTGTTGTGCGGGTACTTGAGATGTGGGAGAATCCTGTACCATACACATTTGAAGAAGTTTCTCGATTAAACCATAGTTATCACATTGTGACGAGAATGTAGAAGACTACGAAACAAGCCAGTGTAGATTTATATAATGAATACGATAATGAGGATACTCTTGTTCAATTTTTATTGTTTTTCCCCTTGCCTTTGGCCGTTGGCGCAGCTTTCTTCTTAGGTGCTCTAATGAGTTTGTTGCCCGCGATGTCATCTGAAATCTCTTCGCCCGGCTTGGTCTCGTCTTCATCATCTTCTGCGATGTCATCAACCTTACAACTCATCAGTACAAATATTCGGAACCATTGATCATAACTCACAAACGCTTCCTCTAAATCTGGTGCTGGACCTCCTGAAAGTTTCTTCGGTGCCTTTCCAAGATCCAGAGCTTTGTAAAACGGTACTGGGTGCTCAGAAGCATTATATCTGTCGAGGATTATTAGGCTGTCATCACAGACAAATGATGGAGGTTCAAATTACTTCTTCGTGAATGACGTCTTCGTCGCTGTCGAAATCTTTACCTCCTTCTGGTCCCCGACACCGAGCTCCACAATCGTTTCCCAATCTTCCTTTGACAGATAATATTCATCCATACGCTCAATCACCTCGTTCACAGCACTCTAGATTGTCGATCAACTTGTAAAGATCATTGTGAAGAACAATGGGCTCACTGTTCCTGCATCAACTAGTGGTTGAGCGATATATGGAAGCAACGAGGGGATATAGGACTGCCTGATCTCTGCTTTGTCTCCAGAAACTTTCAGCCTCATCCGCACCTGTACATCACCGAGTTGTCGTGCCAACTTGTTCTGTTTTGAATTTTGCCCAAGCCATCTACATTATGTAGAGTCCAACATCATGGATTGTCAACAATTAGTAGATGGGTTCACTTACTGAGGAAAGGTCATGGAATTAGGGCCACCAAAATGTACGCCGGCACCAAAGAGATATGACGCTGGTTTTACTGTTGAGCAGACAGCATGCAGCGGCATCAGATTCCAATGCTGTTCAGGTCTAAGTTCCCATTAGCAACGATAATGTCGGCCAAGCACTGAGCTGTACCCATGAATAAGGACGTCCACGAGGTCTGCATCAGATATAGACGACGCTGCATGATCCATTAATTCAAGGTGTTTCAGTTCCTTTTCAGGGCCATCCATATTTCGAACACGTGTGGGTTGGGTTTTCAAGTAGTTCTCCTATCAATGGATTGGTATCTCGTGTCGTAATTCTACTTCAGCACGCACTTGAATAAACAGGGGAACAAATGAATGGTCTTGGAAGTATAGTTCCATCTTCTCGCCAAGCGTTTCTCGTGCAGTCCCAGAGAACAAATATGGACCTAGCATTTTGGACGTGATATCAAACGGGGTCATTATCGCGTACTTTTCGTTCATCTTCACTCTGAAAGAATTAATATCAATAATCCTAGAGAATATAATTCCTACATAGTGCAAAACTCACAAAGCTTTTCCCTCATCAAAATCCATACTACTACTAGATAATTTCCACGTAGAAAGCATGTTCAATACCTGCCGGATGTCGGACTGTGACCCCTCTATCAGTTGGTCGACGACATTCGCTTGTATTTGCAAGTTTTCTCTGTAATACATATCAGGATCTTAGCGGCGACAGTAGTGAGTAGGAAATAACCTACTTAAAAGCAATTGAAAGAATCCGTGATCGTATCATCTGCGCCTGTGGTCTTCAGAATTTTCAATTTTATGCCTGATCAGATTATTAGAATGACTAACTTGTGGAAGGGTAAACTGAACGTAGTTGATATAAGAGGCTTAAGTTTTTGTGCATTACGGTCGTTTGCTATACAGATGATAGGGATCTGTTCGTTTCCTCATGTCAATGAGATAGAGTGTCATGAGGCAAAAGCGTACTTTGCTTTTTTTGATGAGAGCATTCAAAGCTCCAACACCACCCCTGTCACCGGCTGACATACCATCCACTTCATCCATGATGAGGCAGCTTCTGTCTGTGATTGTAGCCCCAACCGAGTTAGTCGACTACATCAGCGCGTAAGGACAGACACCTTGAGAGGTGCGGTGACACAAACCTCAGCACCTTTGATGTATATATCCAGTGATCTGTTATTAATATTCATGCCGTTCTACGCATTGATTCAGCGCTGATTCAGTACGCAAACTCGTATATGTACCTCGACAAGCTTTTTACTGCGGGTATCACTGGCGTTCAATTCTATAGGTGTATACCCGGCCAACTTCGCACAAAGATGGGCACTGGTGGTTTTACCAATACCGGGAGATCCAGTGATTAGCACACCACGGTACATGTTCATGCCAGTCTTGCCAGGCTTTTTGAAGCCTGTTTTCAAACTATCTGGCCTGAAGTATTGTCCAGATGAGCACGATACTATCACAAGGAATCGAAGAGGAAAATACCAGTCCTTCAGCCACTGGAGCAGTTTCTCCACTTGACTTTTGTTCCCACAAATCTCCTTAACCGATTTGGGTGCATAACGTGTCGTCCAGAGCTGGGTGGAGGGATCATGCTCTGCCTGTATAGTCGACTTTTCACGTTTTTCCATTTCTTTTGCAGCCTTACGGATCTCCTCTTGCTCTTTCTCCAACTTCATCCTAGTCTTTTGATCCAGTTCTCCCTTTCCTGGACTCTTCCGTGTAGCAATTAGGTTAAGGAACTCGTCTTCAGCGAGGGTCTTGAGATTATGTTTCTTTATAGCAGCGAGTTTAGCAGGCCCAGCATTGTCGCCCAGAACAACAAAATTCGTTTTGCTCGAAGGCTGAAGGACGACACGCCTATAACAGATCAACAAAGGAGAATCGACTAAGGAGAAGGAACACACCCTCCAAAACGTTTGGCAAGATCAATGGCCTCTTCTCGAGAAAAGCTGGATAATTCTCCTGTAAAAACAAATGAAAGACCAAGGAGGCAGTTTGGCGCCCCATCTGGAACCTCTTTGGAGCCAGGATTCGATGGCCCTGCAAGCCTTGATGCCTTAGTTGCAATCCAGCTGGAATTAAGATAAGCAGAAGGTCGACTGAACGATATGTAATCATACTTTGGCTTGGGTGCCATCTTAGGCTTCGGTTCATCAACTTTCGCAGGCTCCATTCGCTTCTTGGATCTCCCTTGAGGTTTCACATCATCCTCTTTGTCGTCGATGAATTCATCGTGATCTTCCTCTTCAGAACGAGATTCTTCCATTTCAAAATCTTCGTCTCTCTTGGACTGTTTCTTTCTGGGCTCCCCTTTAGCTAAGGTAATGACAGCCTTCTTTCTAGGTGGATAAATTTCTTCGTCATCATCATCATCTATTTGTGAAATCGACTTTCGTTTTCGAAACAACTGCTTAGGTTTTCCATCCTCGTTGTGCGCAACAGTTGACCGATTCTTCGCTTTTGTTGGAGGGGCAGGCTCTTCATCGCTGTCTCGTACCGTGGCCTCTGACTTACGCTTAATACTGGGAAGAAGCATGAGTGAAAGTGAAACCATATTGACGAACCACACCTACGGCGCAGCTTTCGCAAGAGCACTCTCAGATATTCAATTTACAAAATACTCAAAATAACGAGTCCTCTCACCTATTACCTGTTGAGTTTAGCACTTGTGTTTTTGGAGAATATGAAACTCACCGGCCATTCTATTGATATTCGGACCCTTGGCAAAGTTAAAGTGAGCCAGACAAACATGTAGGCAGGATGCACACCGAAGCGCTGGAGCCCTGAAAGCTAGATTTACCGCAGAAAAAGATCCGAATATCTTTCCCTTCTGTTTTGGGCTTGGGAGCCATTGTAGCCGCTTACTTAGCGCAGTGGGTTTCTGTAGCACTCTCGTGATTCTGATTCTGATTTGTTTGTCCCAGTTATGTCAGCCTCAGTACGATGCTGACTACTGCTTGTATGTTGTGCAGCAGTTCAGCAACACTCACTGCCTCTAGTTACTATGGTGAAAGCTGTTTTGAGATCCTCAGAAATGTGGGATATACTGTGCATTCATCCTTTCACTAGGAGTAGCTCGTTCGGGAGGGATCAGTGTGATCAGTGTGTTTAATCAAGCTTCATTGGAGATAACATTTATATGCAGATTTTGACTCAAAAAGGTCCGGTCTGGCGGTTCCCCTGGATCATGACACCCTGAAATCTCATGCAAAGGCAAATCTGAGAAAATTTGAGGTCACAGATTTTCTCAGACCGCTTAGGGAAAGTCACTCCGGTCTCTCACCAGAACAAAGGTACCCAAAGTCAGCCAGCGTGAACTCCCACCTTTTAGCCCTCCTGAGGTCTTGCCTCTTTTCCTCGCGAAAATCACGTAAACAGTTGAGGATTTACTAAGGCTTAGCCATGCTCTTTGACCTGACATAGAGCTCTGAAGGTAGCAGGATGCAACAGTATGTAACTAAGCCTGAAAAGGCAAATGTCAAGGCAAACACAGAGAAAGATACCATAAGGAGTCTGACAGCCGAGTATGCTCTTGAAAGCTCGGGGATCACAGATTTTCAACATGAGGTTGTTTATCGGTTGTACAAGCGGCGGTTTACTGGACTGATTGCGTTGGTAGGTCATACGTGTTGCAGTATTTTGAAGAGCATTGATCCTTGCATAGGTGTTTCTGAACATTGTTGCAGCTATGTCATGGCCGTGGTTCGGGCCGATATCCAATGACAGTGAGAGAGCACACGTTTCTGAGTCGACCAGCTCAAATCCCATCCACAGTGGCATCCGACTTCAACATAACACTGGACCAGGTGAACTGGCTTGGGAACATCGTCGCCCTAGTGTATCTACCCACAGCCCTCATCATTCCCCAAATTGTTGCGAAATACGGGTTAAGGCACTGTGTAAGCATACTTTATTCAATTCTACTCAAATCCATCACTCATATTACCAAGTACGAACTAGGTGCAATAGCTTTAATACTTTCTGCATGGATTCGCTATGCAGGAACTGCGAAAGCGCTCTCCGGTGACCGCGCGTATGCCCTTCTAATGGTAGGACAGGTATCTATATCTATCTTCCTTTCTCCTGGCTTTCGGAGACCGATAGATTTTAGTTTTTTGCTTCGATAGCGCAGCCAATCTACCAGGTGCTTGGTCCCAAATACTCCGAGGTATGGTTCAACCTCAAGGGACGTACAACAGCAACGATGATCATTGCTATCTGTGAGTAGATGGAGGCCTGATACCAATTCATGTGATCCGCTGACAATTGAACAGCTAATCCAATAGGTGGCGCCATAGGGCAGTTGATCAGCCCTCTAATTGACAGCACAAGACAATCAGTATGTTTTTTCCATGCTGATAAAGTTGGCCGCCATCCATATTTCGTGTAGATTCTAGTTATTGGTATCATCTCAACAGCAGTCACGCCACTAGTCTTTTTAATTGGAAATGCGCCGCCAACTCCGCCAAGTCAGTGAGCAGCCAGTTCTATTATCATCATCACCGTTGATACCGTGATCGGTAGCATACGCAGGCTCCAGACCTTCACCCTCTTTGCTGTCCCTAATACGCGCCATGGCAGGTCAGACGGTGCATTTGGAAGCATATCTGTCCGGCCGCCAGCGTATAGATTTTGCGATCCTCGTTCTCATCGTTGGAACATTGATAGCAGCGTGCGTATTTGTGATGTATTGTTGTGTCTTCACCTCCTTTACTGTGTGTTTCAGTGTTAATGCATTTGCAGTCCTCACAGCTCAAATTTTTGTACGTCATTTTCATATGTCATGGAGGCTCTGTTTACCTTCTGCCTGAATCTGGACACGATTCCAGCAACCTGAAGGCTACACTGCTGATACCAGTGGTTTAATGGGCGCTTGTTTATTATTGACTGGCATTGTGGCTGCTATTATCACCGCGCCACTCTTCGATCATGTTTTTACGTACAAGTTAGCTTTGACCGCAAAAATCTTGATACCATGTCTCGCTGCAGCATGGCTATCCTTGATCTGGGCAGGTATGTTTACAGTAGGCTGATTATTCGTGCTACTCAATATTAACTCATTGGTGCAGTCAAGCCTGGGAATGAAGCAGGATTGTTTGTAGTGATGACAATCATTGGCATTTGTTCCTTGTCCTTGTTACCCGTCGGACTAGAACTGGCTTGTGAGGTGACTAGGAATGCAGAGGGAAGCTCAGCCATTCTTTGGTTCATGTTAGTTCCATGCGTCTGTTTTTCAGAGTACCTTTTCTGAATGATCTTCTCATACAGGGGAAATCTGTTTGGAGTTATGTTCATTCTTGGTAAGCCATCAAGCCAAGGCCAATTCATTCTCATTATCCCGAATTTTATAGTGCAAGGAGCGCTTCGAGCCGATGAGAATGCAACACCTCCACTCCATATGCATCGTGCCTTGGTTTTCAACGGTTCATTCATTATGATCGCCTGCTCCTTGATCTTCTTTGTACAAGGGAATCAAGTGCGGAAACGATCAGATGAGGAAAAATTTAGGGAAACGTTACATCAGTGATCGACGTTTGTACTTTTATGTTCGAGAATACTATCCAATGATCATCTGAACGACTGCTTGATGCGGACATAGCCATCATCCATCTGGGTTGTCATATGAGATCCGCAATAAATACCATCAGTGAGAGTTCTCCCTATCAGTGATCTTGGTACTGTGGGATTTGTCTAATCATTTCCCCCTTGCTGTCATCAAAATATTTGATTTATAAAAGCAGACCACAGTGTATGCCCATTGAGAAAATTCTCAGATATTGAAATCAACATTTAATGTCCTAGTGGCCATTAATTCCTAGGACAATAGATTATGTTATATTGTCATTGTAAGGGTGACTGGAGTGGAGTGAATCCTCAATTATAACTACACTCCAGAATGTGTTACAACTCACCTCCAGGAAAATCCTCAGAGAATAGGATAAGGCTCCTGGAGGGGTAATCTACACTATATATACAAGCCCTCTAGTTATGGAATGTCTCAGCAGTCAGGGTCAGGAATTGTCATATACTGGGTTTTTGGTTATATTTTATTATTCTTTTCTTTTTAATTTCATTTATCTCCTAAATAATTACTCTTAGATATGTAGGAGTATCATAGTGCAGACTGGTTCTCTCCTATTCCAACTGTAGTATATATATGGAGTATATACATTATAGCAAGTCAGTCTGTGGATTAATGTCTACTCATATATTTGTTCTTATTCTCATTTCTTCTCTTTATATACTTCTCAACTTGGACTTTGGATCCCTGCTTAATTATCTTGATAACAACCCTTATCTCCAAATTGATGATCACTTGTAATAGGAGATCGGGGCATAATACATAAGTTGAAGCCAAGATTGTCTCATTATTATTGTCTCCAAACTTCTTACTCCTTGATTATTATATCTCAGAGCATACATATATTTTCTTGTTTCTATTAACTAGTACTCCTACTCCTTGATATATAATATCTTGGAGTTGTTCTGTAAGGGGATATGCTTAGTTATTAGGTAAGCTCAGTACCTATGGGCTAAGTATATCTTCTACATTGTGTTCCCACTCTCTCCTGTACTTCTCCTGTCTTGGACCATCATAGTGATGCCTGTTTAACTATATAAGGACATTGTGGTATTATTGGTTAGTGTTCATGTGATTGCATATAGACCACCTGTTGTAGTATATATAACAGCCTGTATGGGTAGATCTATCTTTACTTGAATATCACACTAGCTTTCAGGACCTTTTCTTAGCTTACTGGGTAACTGCCTCTGAGTGTTCCCCTTATATGTTCTATCTAGCTAACTCCTACTCCACTCTGCATTTCTGATAGGAATGCAAGAGAAGAGATAACTGATTAAATGTTGAGTAATCATTATTTAATTAGTGCAGGGTCACTCCAGTAAACTACCACTAGTGTCAAGTCTTGATCTAATAATCCAGATGATATGATTTTATTGACTAAGATAATAGGATAGAGTCAGGAACAGACAAGGTGGTAACTTAGTTGAGAACAAAACTAGATTGTACTAGGAAGTATCAGTACTTAATAGTCTCTAGAACTGTACAGTATAACTAGATAAGATCAATTGTTTGGAGAGTTCCAGACAGAAGGACTTGATTAGTGTGAGTGTCACAATGATGGTAAGGGAAGTGTAATAACTAGTGTGTTA
>Ga0153951_1000529_pt1 | contig 14347 bp, 10 predicted proteins | sample TSNJ035MetaG_FD_102278 | JGI IMG/M metagenome (GOLD analysis project Ga0153951, IMG submission 102278) | Attine ant fungus gardens microbial communities from New Jersey, USA - TSNJ035 MetaG | ecosystem: Host-associated > Fungi > Mycelium > Unclassified | place: USA: New Jersey, Wharton State...
AATGTGGAAGGAGGGCAACAAGGTTATCTTCGGTAAGTAAAAATTTGAGTACTCTTCCTAGGAAAACGTATTGATGGATTATATCAGTTGCTAAAGTGAAAGAGCGCAATGCTGTAGTATTAGCTGCTGCTGCTGTCACTCTAGCTGAGAGGTCTAGGTCTAAGTTATAGTTATTCTGTGCCACCCAGAGATTGGGAAAATCATGTCTAGCTAGATAGATTCGACAGGTTCATGCCTTGGGAAAGCCTAAAGAGTAGTGCAAAAAAAACTACAGCAATGGTTAGCTACTCGACAAATCTATTCAGTTGACAAGTGAGCACATGTTGCTGCCACCTGCCCTTGGTTGCTACGACTCCGGAACTTTGCACTTATATGTTGTTAAGCTGCTTGTTCTATTTGTCTCAATTGTCTAGCTAAATCCACTATACAGCCAGTCCGCCCAAATGGATGACTTTCTCCAAAGTGTTCTGGATAATGTTTGTCTCTGTCTCTACCTATCATGATGTAGGGTCGAAATCAGTAGTTGCTCAGGGTTCAATGAAACATTTTCCACTTGACTCTCTTCATGGATCCTAACAACCCACAATGTGTATTCTCAGGATATCCTCCTATTTCTATTTTTTATTTTAACATCAACAATTTATTACACAGAACGCGGTGGCAGCCCGTGGTGGGATATCCTCCTATTGACCCTCAACATATCAAACAATTATTTCAATCTCAGATATCAGCAATGCAAGGGTCAACTGGATGCAAGGACTGCTTTACAAATAAATCTCAGTTGTCAACACTGTGGAAATAAAACTACAAGATACTAGTTGAGTACGCGATGTGTGGGAATAACAGGACAAATCTCACCTTAGTTGTCAACGCTGTGGAATGACGACTGAGGTACTAAAACAAATGATAGCGGTTAATAAGAGGAGCCACTTTGCGACTGATGCGGTGCAACTCTAGGAATGATGTCTGACCAATAACTGGGAAGGTCTTCGACTGACTGCGACGGTCCATCTTTACAGACTGGAGGGGTAAAACAGCAGGAAGAGAGCTGTGACCAAGAATTGGTGGTCCAAAACCAGGTTAACCAATTGAGGATGAAGTGGAATAAGTCTGGCCAGAGCAGATCGACGTATACGGTATCAAACACCCGGAGCATGGCATGACATGTACAGGCTGACACCATACTTGCCGGTCATTTGTCCGCTGTGTTAGGACTAGCGTACAGCTATTGAATAAGGCAAGTGCTTTCTTTGTTGAAGAGCTCGAAAGGCACAATCAGAGACGTGCTACTCACATGCCCACAAGTGCTACGCTTTTCATCTCAAGACATAAATACATATCCTCAAACAAGTCAGTGGTCGATTTAATGGCACGAACGTGTTCTCAATTCAAGAAGTGGTAATCTACAAAGAGGGATTATGTATAAAGAGTGTCAAAAACAGCTGCAAGAATCCAGAAATAATTTTTTTCAACATCATTAATAGTGTTTGTCGTAAAAATGGGAGGTGAAAAAGAAAAATCGAGAACATGGAGGGGCAGTGCAGAGGTCATTTTTTCTGAACTGCTAGTAAAAGCCGGGACTTTTCTGCCCGCTGATCGGAAGTAATTGACTCTATCCCTCTCTACGAAAATATACCACGATAGGCTTCGAAACGATGACCTGATGATTACTGGCATTGAGAGAAGAGTCCTGAGGCATCGAATGCTGTTGTATTTTGATTCAATATCAGTTAGAATTCAAAGATGGATTTACACAACGTACCAGGGTAAAACCAGAATGTGGTCGCAAGAATAAGATAAAGCACTGAAAGCCTGAATGAGATAAATGATCTAACAAGCATTTAATGAACTCACTCATCAGAACAAATCCCTCCAGCCAATTTGACTTTCCGTCTTGAACGACATAATTGACTACAAGAACTGATGATAATGGAAATTCAGTCATCGAAGTCCAAATGCTCAGATAAGAGCCGGTCTACCTGAGAAAAAGAGAACGATAGACTCATAGGGATCGAAAAGGAGGGTCATTGGCTTATCGATAATCCAACCGAGAGTAACAATAACACTAGATAAAGAACGTGAAGTGCCAATCAAAGTGGTTTCAGGGGAAAGGCTCACGGAATCACGAAAAGGGCTATTTGCTTAGGATACAGATCAGCAAACGATGTTTATCCGTTGGAAACGTGGATGGCCTACCAGACTGGAACCTGCGGCCACACCTAGACTCAGACTGAGCTTGTCTTTGATGGAAACGGTAACAGCAGTAACATGTTCTATGTTTTCAAAAGGCTTGAGGACTTAGTCTAACACCTGATCGTTGAGATAACACACCAGCTGCATTGCCAACAATGGGTAGGAGAATAATTCCGACGAACTCTTGTCTGATAGCGCCGGAGGCAGTTAGGCCATCGATAGAGTCTACGAGAAATTCAGCAGTCACGCCAACCAGCTAAAAAAATCAAGTTCAGGTAACGGCAATGGAAGTAAATAGGATATTTACCACAGTGACAACTACAAGGAGACCAAGAGCAATTGGGATGGTCAACGAAGGCCTTTCAACATGGGACTCCGTTGAAACAGCTTCGATGTCATCAGTGAGCATTGCTGAAACATTGTGAGGGCTCCCATTTGGTCTTAAAGGAACCGTTGTGCTCAAGGCATGCTCATCTAAGGTGTTGGTCACGACATCATGTTCAGCAACTGCGGACTCCATTTGCATAGGGCTCTGAGGCATTATCGGTAAATGTTGCTCATTAGAATTGTTTTCAAACGCTTTTTTCGCTTTTTGTTGCCTGCGTTTCTTGTAATATGTGAATTCTGTTGACGGGGCAACGTCAGGAGCGTCATCCTGAAACATTTGGGCATGCGAATAGAGCTGGAATAACAGGTATCCAATATAGACTGCAAAGAAAGCTCACGGACATGGAATTTCCTTCACAATGATATCACTCACCAATTAGAAGGATGATGGACGTCTGCTCAATAGGGTCAGTTAACCTTCGTCGGAATTCAAAATGAAGTGCACTTACTCCACGACTGACAGCCAAAATATCGGCACCTTCTACGTCATCAGAGATCTGATCACCAGCGACAAAGTGGAAAGCTGCCGGTAGCAAGACGGCAATCACACTCAGAGTTAACAGCGACGAGTTCAGCTGGATCGCGCCTGACGGAGGTCACTTATCGCACAAAAAAATCGAATTGTACCATACCCGCGCCGAAACCCTGCTCTTGATATCTTAGACCACCCGCGAAGAAGCACATTCCGAGGACAAGAACTGTTAAAGCAGACGATTGTAAGTTGGAGGATGACTTGAAAATTTTTTGGAGGCGTACGTAGGTTGCTCAGTATAGATCCCACCACTGCAGAAAAGATCAGTCGTCAACGTCATGCAGGAGTCGACCACAGCACCAGAGGTGAAAGTAATTTACACGAGGACTGCACAATGCGTAATTGACACTTGACGAGGGCTATGATCTGAATGAAGCCAGTTAGGTGACTGACATGCACATCATGTGAGGAATGGTGACGAACGGCCACGATAAGCTCCACCCTGTAGTATATCGTTCATAAGCTCATTGAAAAGGGCAATTGCGGGGCCACTTACGCGTTCCCCTGTTCCAAAAATACACAAGTCAGTTGTGACGATTATGCTGGGTTAGAAATATGTACCAATGTTGCATTCAGGAGGCCAGCCAGCGTTTGGCCGACACGCATAGATAACTCTTCAGTAGCCCAGCCTAACAGCTAACGAGGTCGAAGAACAGAATTTAACCAGTTATAATCATCCATTGTTTAACCATGAACAGACCTTTGCCAAAGGAATGATTGCAAGGAATGAAACTGACGCAACACAGTGGTCAAGGTTGACTCCACATTTGTCAATGTACTTACATACGAAAATGAGCGTGTCTCTGTTTCCCATTGTTTCAGGGAGAACAAAATGGAGAATCCACTATGCAATTCATTTTTCGTCAGAGCTCTCCCGAAAATTGGACCTCAAAGTCACTCACTGAAACAGGGATGAAGATGAGCATAACATTCAAGTCTAGCTAGCGGTCAGTATCCACATGCTGAAGCGCGACAAAACCGAAACATACAGGAGCAACAAAAAATCGCCCAAAGAGACTCCCGAAAAGTAGGCTCTTCAGCAATTGGCCGCTCGGGTATCAACATTGTTGAAAGGCTACGAGTCAAGTGGTCGATTGTAATGGCACGCCTAGGTTTCTTCGCTTCTTCACCAAGAGGTTCTTGTCTTGGAGATTGACAGCGCGCCACAGTAGACTTCCTCCTATTGGTAAGAGTGGGACTACTTGCAGACGAAGGTCTCTGCCCGCCTGACACAGTTGTCTTGCCGTCCCATGAGTGAACTGAGGTAGGCATATATGTTGAATGAGCTAGCACAACCAGTAGTGCGGCAGGAAAGAAGATTGTAACTTTGACGTGTTAAGAAAGGGTCTTTTATGGATGAAACACTGTTGATCGGAGGAATCGTTATCCCCACGGGGCTAACAAAATTTGATGGACAGCATTTATATTTATAACGACAATAGCAACAGCACTTCTTCTAGCGATTTCAACCCTGGTAGGCGAACGAGACAGCACCATATAATCCGTCCTCACGCCCAAGCAAACCATGACCATGCAGCACCTATGAACAAGATTCACGTTAGTTACTTGACATATCATGTCGGCATGGTATCATACCTCCATCTTACGGGCATGCCAGCCCACACCGCTACTGACATTGCCATTGGCATCTGAGAGACGCTGCATCTCAACACGGAATGGATGGTCTGCAGCCAAGTCACGCTTGAGAATGCTCCCGATGCCTGACCTCGGTTCTGCAACCCACGTGCTAGCAGTATCAACATACCAACCACGACCACCCTTGCTCCTAATTATGCGCCATGCACCTGCACCAGCCCCAAGTGCCCCAAGCATGCTTGTCGAAAGCTCCACAACTCGCAAACGGGTCGGGGGTAACTGTAAATTAGTGGTAGTGAGACTGAAAGAGAATGGTGGTGTTGACAGAGGACGAATGAGATGGGCATGTAAATTGATGACGGCATTTCGAGCATTTGCGTTAACTCGCAGTCCAAAATCGAGTTCAGGTGAAGTGTTAATCAATGTGAGAACCTCAACATTCGGTGACTTCTTCATCAAGAACATTTGAATGTCCTTCAGTCCCAAGGCAGGTAGATGAGATAATCCAAAAGAACGGAGCTTTGACTGAGGTTTGAAGCGATCAAGAATGTCGTTGTCAACAGGCACACCAGAGATGTCCAAGTACTGTAGCTCGCCATTAGTAAAACAAGGAGCAGAAGTAACAATCTCAAGGAAATCCTCCCGCGTCAAAGGAGACAAGTATGTCATGTCTGCGTAAAGATTAAGCTCCTTCAATTTCATGGTCACAGGCGAGGCGACCAAGATATTTCGAATACACTCGCTGGATAGCTTAACACACCTAGCGAGCGCAAGAGACTTCAGACGGACTGTACTAGAGGCTCCCAGAGATTCAAGAATGTCTGATGTAACTCGGGTGCCAGAAAGATCCAAATGAGTTAAGGAGGGAAAGGCAAGAATGAAAGGACCTAAGAAACGCGGTAAAATAGACTTGACACCCCGCATTCCAAGACGTTGAAGCCCTGGGAACGTCAATGGCTCGTCCACAAATTGAACACCGCGAGGGCTAATCTCGTTGTCACTGTACGACTCATGCTCCATGAGATGAGTAGTAACAAACTCATAGAAGGCATTTACGAAGACAGCACTGACACAACCGGTGAAGTCAACGGCCTCAAGGTCCTTGCACTCCCTTCTACGTTCACTATTCTCCTCCTCAACGTCGGAGAGGTCAAAAAATGAGCGTCCTCGAAAATGGCGTCCTCGACCTCCTAAAGGGCTACCGCGAAGGAACAGCTCGTTCAAAACTGGAAGAGTCAAAGCACCATCCATATATTCGGTTGCACCAAATGCTTTCAAGTTTGGCATTTCCTGTGATGGCAATCAATCAAATACTAGAATAGCCACATCAGTTCCTTGAACCCACCTTTAATATGGCCTCTACTCGATCGCCGGTGACGAATCGACTGTTCACACCCTCTTCCACCGACCGCCGCATACCGATGGTGCGGAAATGGTTGAAGTCGAGATGTTGGACGTGACGACCAGGACGGGGATCCTTGGGAGAGGGCACTGTATTTTTCGCACCGTCAGCGTCATAATCAACAATACGTGATAACGAGACGCACCATGGACCCCTGGAGTCCTACTATCTAATACATCCTGAATAGCGTCATTGATGGAGCGCAGAATCTTCCATCGGGCGGGGGACTTGCTCTTTGGCCGGATGCGCCTTGGACTTGGGTTCCGGGAGGGTATTGGCGAAAGAAGGTCTGGGCCTATACCATTGTCGGGAAGTTCTAGCGTATCCAACAGACTCGCTTCTAACTTGAGCACCGCATCTTTGTCCGAGGCAAAAGTCGATGCACAGGCTGCTACCTTGGCAACTAACTGGATCGTCTTTTGCATCACAGAGTCGACAGTCTCTTCTTCGTAGTTCCAGGCGATTTCGTCGACGAGTGAAAGCCATGTGCGAGGAAGTCTGACTTCAAGTCTGTAATTCCAAGTTAGCAACTTCCAACACTCCGTGATGAATACATCTCACCTTCTCCAAAGCCAAGGTTTAGCAGCCTCGTACCAACCATGATTAACAAGGCAAAGATTGGCAAGTGTACACCTCACGACCGGCTCTGGCCAGTATGCCTGAGGCGTGGAAGAAGGAAAGGCAGTAGGAACTCCAGCTGTTGTAATGGTGGGGTCAAGAGAAGACTCGAGTGGAGGAAGGCCATTTACAAAAATTTGGGAGCAGATGATATCGAGAAGTTCAGAGGGAAAATTGCATGTAGTTGGAGACATAAGAAATATGAGCAGTGAGCCTAAGGTTAGTTGGGTAAGTCAGATGGTTTGGTGGAATGGAGATCGTGGCGTTTTATATAGCAGAGGGCTCATTTGTCATCTGTCACGCGGTTATGTCAGGGCGGAGAAACAAGCGAAATAAGGGGTACTTCCTTTACGGGCGCTCGTCTACCGGATCTGACCACCGATTCGTGAGGCTATCAATCCCTATGTGTTATATCTTTCTGACTGTCTTCCACTTCGACAGCTTTTGTCTATATATCCCGCGGCCCCATGCATGATTCCTCTCGAATTCAATGACGTCTTCAAAAAACCCCTAAATGACTGGGGCGTTCGAAACAAATAAACAACTGCCCCGATAGCGTTCATCTCAAATATATATCATCATCTCTCCATCGTCACTCGTCTAGATGTCGCTTGGAAGTTATACCGGAGGCAATCAAATTGGGATCCCAGTTACTTATGTTATCTGACCCCAAGTACTGAGCCCCAAGATTTGATGTTACACAATGCCACTTGAAGTCCGCTCATCGGCGTCAGGTACTGCAGAAACGAACAGCATCCATGTTGCAATAAATACCGCTCGGGTGGGTCCTGACCTCAGCTTTGTTTGCGAGTATCCTGTGCCATCCATTGAACCCACTTCTGGGTAGAACTTACTCTGTTGGATTGCTGTGAAACCATATAGGCAGAAGCTTTTAACTATGCTGCTTTCCTGTCATGCTTCCACTGCTTTACAAAGGGATGCCCTGCCGCAGTAACGGAGATGAGGCCAAAGATTCTCACTTGATAGTGTAATGATTCCTTCCCTTGAGGCATTCATACTGTTCGCCTGCCTCACAAGCTCCATGTCGATAGAAAAAATCTCAGCGCTCAGGAGAGCCTAAAAATATTTTTTAGCGTGACGTTAAAAGTGATCTTTATAGCGCATAAGCGCAGTAAAATACACCGGAGCTTGGTCCCACGCACTCGTGACTTCGACAGTACACTCATTCCAAGGAAATTATTACATTTACTACCTGTAACGGGATAGCCAATGTTCTTTCTGAGCGATATGATCACGGTGCAAGCACTTCAGCCTCCCTCGTTTTCAAATTTCCATTGGATCTTCACAGCTGCCAACAAAGGAATCTTACACTGGTAACATCAGTCATTGCTTCTCTGGAGCGTTCACCTGACCACAACTTCAAGTTATAACCCAAACTAGACATGCTTTTCTTTCCACGGTTACTTCGCCATTCGCTGTGATTGTGGCTTCTGTCTTCCATTACCTTTCTATAATATCCGACTTAAAGGCATCATGACCTTCGTGTGCGACAGAATGATAGAAAAATCATGCCAAATAACGTCATTACTCAAAAAATGATTTCTGAACAACGACCGAGAATTTGACATCTTAGCCTACATTCAAGCTGCCAAACCTCTTCTGCTTCTGCTCGCATAGAATCGCTACGCTGGCTAGTTCAAGCACACGCCGCTCGACTTCAAGCATATAGTCGTTGTAATGATCAGCCTACGCCGCCCCTACTTGATCATTCACTAAGCCAGTCTCGGTCACTCCATACGACATTGACAAAAAGGATGTCAATTCGAGCGAAGAATAGTTGGACAGGATTCCTCCAAACTGTAGAATGGAAGGTGTCACTACTCTCAACGCTCACACGTTGTCGTTCACATACCCCCCTGGTTCTAAGAATGTGTGAGATCTCAGCTGTCCATCTTGGTGTTCGCTGGACTGCGTGGCCTAAACGTACAACAGAAATAGAAAGTAAGTTCTAGTCAGAAGACTGGTCATTTATAACGCACATATTTTAGGTGTTCGACCAAATTTACCCTACTTCTTAAAAGCGATCACAAGGAAGTAATAATGCTGTCTATACAAGCATGTGCTGTTTATAGAGTACTCCAATGTGGGAGTCAGGTAGACTGAGCTACTTTTGACTGGGTTCGGACTTGATGAGGCTAATAAAGGCTCCGACCTGATTCCTCATTATCAGATGTAAAGTGAAGTGTCGGATTAGTACAGAGGTAATTCTGTCCTCGGGGCCGATTATGCCGCTGCCCTCGAGAGGGTACCCACGAATAGTCCTTAGTACTATAGTATTAAGGGCTAGCTCATCGGATCGATCCCATGATCAGGAAGGATGATGACCATATAACAACAGAGCAGGTACACGGTCCTTGCGATGCGACATTAAGGTGGCCGGAGGATGTGGATAGGTAGGCGTAAGTGAACCCAGTGGTTTCGCCTATTGATGGCATTCGATAATCACTGATAAAGTAGGATACGAGGTCCTGTAGCACATGTTGTTGAGTTAAAATCAATACAACTCAACCGTGGTTTATTTTTGGGATTCATAATAATCAAACTTGACGCCATGCTGCTCAAATCTAGATCTAATGCATTAATGGGATTTGTGATCTGAGTATGCCTCAAGGCCTGGCTAGGGAAACTGACCAGGGGCCGAAACTCAGAACGAAAAGCACTCTCTGACAGTCGAAAGTTAGTGAGCTAGGTATTGCGCTGATGGGAAGAGGCGTCACGAGGATATAGGAATCCATCACGTGCATTCCTCCTGTGTGGCACTCTCACGCCACGTGTTCTCGCACGTTGCTTTTACTCTCTTCTGCTCCATGACGTCTAGGAGATTTGTCCTTTAGAAATGACATTGTGCTCATCAGTGTTATACTCACCAACACCTTCCTCAACTCAGATCTGAAAAGATGGTACCCCATGGGCAATGGTGCGTGACTTTCTGCCCTCACCAAACCAAACAAGACAGGTAAGTCAACCTTGAAGTCGACCGCTTTTGTGTGCTTTTGGGCTTTGAGCCAAATGTTGCCTCCAATGATCTTGTTTCCAATACATCAACTGAGAGAAAATATATGAAAATTTTGGGATATTTGATCTAGTCTCTCAAATATCTTGAAAACTCTATATGTTTTCTCTGATTTGATAAGAACTCACCTTGGTATTTTCAAGATGATTGTGAGGTAATATTATTTAGTTTATCAAAACTACAATTGCTCAAGATTCTCTCTATTATGAAAAATAAAGGTAGGGCCCACCAGGGGCGGGGCATACCCTCAGGGTAAGGGTGAGGGTAGTCACTGACTTACCCTAGGGTCACCCTTGGTGGGCCCTATCTTTAGATAACATTGAGTAATTCACAAGCCTCTCAAACTACATATGTCTCCCAATTTATTTCCCCCTCTCTTATAGATTTAAGTAGTTTATCTAAGCAAACACTACAGACTGGGATCCACTAGGCCCACGGGTCCATGTGATTATGTCAGGACAAGCTAATTTTAAAATGGCAAAGATGATTACATAAGCACCAAAATTCAGGCGGTCTATGTGATAAATTGCTGAATTAGAGAAAAAAATCAGAACCTTGGCCCAGTGCCTGCAAACCAAGCAGCTCAAAGCTCACTCCTAAGGATGAGTACAAGCAAGAACCCAGTCACTTTGAGGTAGTCAAGGACCAAGTTTAAGTAACCCAGTGCAAGGCATAAAGCCAATGTATGGATTGTAATGCAATGAGGACCACCAGGGCATGCTAGTACTATAACTAGACTATATAAAATATTGTAATCAGTGCTGCACTCGACATTGCAGTTGGCATTACAGATGATTTTGCAGGTGCTAGGCCGAGGTTTTGATATGTATATTCAGCAATTTATTACGCGGTGTATGTCCGAAGTTCTGATAACTTAATTTTCTGGAATTATGTAATGGCTTTTACCATTTCTAGTTTAGCTTGTCATGACGTAATCACACGGACCCGTGGGCCTAGTGGATCCCCAACAGACTGCAATTGAGCACTATGTAATAGAATCAATTAAAGCAATTAAACCCATATTTTAGCTGACTAATCATGTCATTAGCTACCAGCAGTGCACCCCTCTCCTTCCCAATACCACGTTGCTACGAGTCCCTTCAACAACCTACATACATGGCGACAAGTCTCTCAAAATAGCTCATCTGATCCTGATTGCTATCTGGCTCCCTACCGATGATGATAGTTGGCAGTGCATGATAGAAAAGAGCTAGGAATGATGGCAGAACTCTACCAGAGGCAATCGAGCGACCCTAAGACCCTGCAGTAATAGAACAGTCTGATGGACACCAGCGTTCGAGGAGTAGTATTCAAAAGTTCGCACATGTCGCCATTCCCATCACTTGTCATCAGGGCCTGTTCCTTCCCAGGACATGAGTTCCAGTTGTAACACAGAGAATACTACTCTTGGGCAATATTGTGTGACAGGTCAGCAAAAAGTCATTGTCGAGAACTAGTTTACGACTGCACATAGAAATCATACTGATTGACCATCCAAATTAGCGAAAATGCTGATTGAAGGAACACAAATCATTCATGTCAGCAATGACACCTGATGCAGCCAACACATACTTGATACAAATACAGGACTGAGAATGCCTGGGTTGATTCTTCCTGTCTTGAAAATGAACAGCTCTGTCGAAAAGTGTCCAAACGCGATGAAGTAGGTAAACAAAGCCATGTCATAAACTCTTATTCACTGTGAGCAGCACAGCAACAGCCATAGATAGCGACACATACATCTTTTCATGAATATGAAACGCGGCGTAAAATCGTACGATAGCTGAGGTTAAGGTCCAAACAGCGAAGGTGCGGGCTTGGAGGGCGGTAACTGGACAAGGAGTGAGAGACAACCAAGGGTACTCAAGGACCTATACCTGAAGCAGCAGGTACGTTGTTATAAATTCTACGAGTAAGTTTCAAAGTCATAAAGTTCTGAAAAGTGTTGAAAACAGCAGCCGAGGCCACGAGGAGCTGCCATTTTGCCAAAAGAGAAGGCGGAAGAACTGACGTTGATATGAGGCTTCGGATACATTCCTGATGCCGGAAAGACGTACTGGCATTGAGTCTATCGAACATTACTGGAAGGCAGTGGGAGGAAAAGAGCTGCCAGGCACTAGTTTCATGTGGCCTTACGTAAATAACAAAAAAGGACTACGGGCCAAGAATGATAGGCAGGTTCAATCTGGGCGAACAATCTCATGCTGCTTTCAACATGCTCTCCTCGTCGCCGGAAACGAGCATTTCCACCCCAAACCGGCCCCAGTCTGCTCGTTCTGTGTCCAGCAACTCCAGTGTCTCCAGTGGTGTCAGCCTGACGCGACGCTCGCGGACCCGGACGCGCTCCAGAACAGTGACCGGGCCTCCGAACCTACTTGCGGATTCTACCTCCAAGTCTGATTTAGTTCCTCGAGTCCCCAATACCCTCAATCCTCAGCCCAGTACCAGCAGCAAGAGTCTGGCTTCGCACACAGCTGACTCTGCTGCCGGAGAGGTCACCCTTGTGGCTTGTGTCCCACAATCATCTCCGACGCCGCCCAAATTGGTGTGTGTGGTAGAAAATTTTTTGGAATTTCATACTGATGTTTGATTTCTTCTTAATAGTCGAAAGCCGCTAAGCAGGCCTCCCATCTAGCTTCCATAGAAACGTCGTATAACCCAGCGCTTTCTGCCTTTGCCCGTGACCCTGAGCTTACCCCCAATGTCCGCGATTCATTCTCAACCCAAAAGTCCAGTACCTCTTCCTTCTACCCCCCTTCCACTTCGACCTTATCCAAACCGGGATCTCCTAATTCGCCCTCGGCCGCTGTGAAGGAAGCTCATCAACAGCAGGACATCTCAACGGTTGTTGAAGACGTAGAAGGGATGCAGAACTACGATGGAGATGATGTAGCTTATCGACTTCGGCTTCTCGTCAAAAACAACTACTTCTTGCCCCCGGCCCATATGAAGCCTTCACCTGAGGATTTCGCTGCTTCAACGAACGCGAAAAAGTCTCCTACACCAACTTTTCTGGACATTTTTCGTGTCGGAAAGTCCAAATCGAGACCAGCACTCGTAACATCTACGTTCGGCCCCATACTCAGAACGACATCCGATACCATCGCCTCTCCATGTATCCTCCGCAACCATCAACGTGTTCCCCATTCCCCACATAATGCGGCATTCCCATCCAACGGGACCCTTGACCGCGGTCGGGTTGCCGTTGTCAAGGAGCGAGTAACTGACATTGCCGTGGCGGCTAAACAAGCCGAGCAGGAGATGAAAACACGAAATGCGAGGCGTGACTTTGAAAAGGGAAGGCAGCGGCTGCAAACGCTGGTAAAGCGACAAGTGCAATATGTTGATGATGTGATTGATCCAACGGATGCCGTTGATATCCCTTTACCTGCCTCGAATTATCCTTTTGCAGTGCAAGCATCTGCACTCCATGGGTTGGGGGTACAGGAGTCTGTAGGGGCGGCTATACTCGCAGATCGATTACCACCCAATAGCCCAGGAATGTCATCGATAGGCGAAACAGATGATCATTGGAGGAAAGTGCTACTACAACAAGCCGTCCATCATTCATTGGATAACACTCCCGATGAGTCAATGTTTTCGTATGTCCCTGGTACATCTAACCCTGTGCTTGCAACTCCGCGAGTTAATGGTGAGCTATCCAGGAGCACAACCCCTGGGACGCGGGCAAAACGTCTGCAGCAACATATTGTGGAGCCACAGATTAGTTTTGAAGTGGAGGAATCTTCGATGGAGGCTCAGGCAGAAAAGAAAGGCTCAGTCCGCAAGTCCGTGCAGAGCCAGACCTCGACCTCAAGATCAACTTATAAATCTTTTTTGGCACCTGATTCGAACGATTCGCGGCGTTCAAGTTTTTTGCCCGCACGCGCCATAACCCCTCTTGAGACATTAACGCCCTTAACACCTGCACCGCGCAATAGAGAGCCATTCAGTGCCACATATTCACATTCTCACTCTGACCTTCAACACCAGAGCTCAGACACTCCTTTGAGTTCGCCCAAGTCAAAATTACGACGATCAATGTCGACACCACTATTCACCGAGTTTGAGTTGATGCGACAGCAGTTTGTCATGACGCCTCCACCTCCGCCTGTTTCTGGGACCCGGCGTTTCTCGCAAATGACACAACTCACTGTGCAGACCCATTCGTATGAAACAACCGCAGAGTTACCCTCAGCGGCGAGCGCATTTTCATCTCAATCGACATTTGATGACAGCGACGGTAGGGTAGTAAGAGGATCGCCGAGATTGTCAGCACTAGGCAATCGGTCTTCGTTTTTGAGCTTTTCACAAGGATCAATGTCCCCTACAACATCTGCTTTTCAAGAAGTACTCAATCACGCTGGAGAACAATCTTCTATATCATCCCTGCGCTACTCGAGTGTTGATGAGTCTACAGAGCCTGACACACATACTCGATCTTCATTAGCCTCGCCTTATCCTCGTCCCTCCACCTCTAGTGGCCACGATGCTCTCCAACCACCACCCCGCTCGTCATCATTCAACTACTCGATATCCTCTCTCAATCGGAGTGCTGCTAGTTCAGAACCCAGAATTGAAATAA
>Ga0153951_1000531_pt1 | contig 14343 bp, 25 predicted proteins | sample TSNJ035MetaG_FD_102278 | JGI IMG/M metagenome (GOLD analysis project Ga0153951, IMG submission 102278) | Attine ant fungus gardens microbial communities from New Jersey, USA - TSNJ035 MetaG | ecosystem: Host-associated > Fungi > Mycelium > Unclassified | place: USA: New Jersey, Wharton State...
AGCTTCTGTTTCGATATTTGAAACGGCCTTAAGATCCATATGGATGTTAAATGGCTCGTTCTCAATCGTATTAAATTCCTGCTGGTCATCATCGTCATAGATACTGATCGACACGTAAGGGTATGCAGGTCTTTCACCTTTAACATTCTCTAGTGTTACTTCAAGTTCAGGCGCATATTTTTTGATTTGCGCAATGATTGCATCATCAATTTGCTGGTACAAATTCCACTCATTAGAATTGGTCGAGGTTTGGTCGTTGTTCATTAGCTCCCACCTCTTTCAAAGAATAATAAGTTAATCCAGCGGCTGGATCGTCTGCATACGCCGTCACTTCATAATCGATATTAGGTTGCTCATCTCGGACAACTTGAGTGCCCTTAGGATAACCGCTGGTTTTAGAACGCCAATACAATGTACCAACGGTCTGTGTACCACCAACACCCATATCAATTTGAAAGTTAGGGTTCGTATTGTTGACGATTGCTTCTTCAACTTTAAAAGTCTTAGCTTCTTCTATAATTGGATGTCCGTGTTCATCCCGTTTACGAGTATCAACACCCGGTACGGTGATGGTCAGTGGCTCAGCCAACATATCATCAATGAAGCTAAAATTGTCGAAGTTATCAAACATATTTATCAGTCCTTTCTATTGGACTGTAAATCCAGCAACCTTTTGGAAAGTGCCTAAAAACTTTTCTAGTTGGTCATTATAGAAACCAACATAATAGGCACCATCAGGAATCACATCACCTGACTTATAACCGGAAATTTGTACGCTCGCTTCGCCTGAATCAACAATATCTTCAGGTTTAGCAGTGTAACGATTAGGAGCAACGTAATTGCCGTTATCATCTTGTTTGGCCTTGACCATAACAATTTTTAAAGCCATGCTTCTACCCTCTTTCTATATGCCACGTGATGGAGTTCATCATCTTACCAGTGTCAATCAACGGGTCATCAAACCCTTTGTTAGCAACAGTCAGTGGTGCATTACGTGGGTTTTTAAATTCTTTTATCGTCCGCTTCATATCATCAACAGCTTGTTTACCAAGTTTGGCTAATGCTTCATCAACTGTTAGTCGACCCATTAGCACTTCAAAAGTCCAATCACGCATTAATTTTGTCCATTCGTCAATGTGCTGATCATAAGTGAACCGAATAAACGGTCGCTTAGGAATTGTCACCGAACGACGCAAGATAAATAGTACTTCGATATCATCAGAACCATTATTTCTAACTAACAGATATGCCCCACTTTTGGACTGCATGAAATGTAGATCAGAAATCTCACGGGGTTTCCTGCCCTTAGCTTTTTCGGTTGGAATAGCTAAAAACTGCCCGTTCTTTGGTTTGATGGTCGTTCCATATTCTTGAACTAATGCGATCATGGTCAAATGGTCATCATCATAAGGCACACCAATGTACACCTTAGAATTAGCTAACTCTTGTAACTTTTTAATCCCAGGTGTTAGCATATCGAAATCTTTATTGGCCATTAACTCTCAGTCCAAATAGCACCCATATTCTGGCCTGTACCGTACTTATCGACAATGTCATTGTAGTTAAGTAGATACGGGTCAGAACCGTTGAAATTGACCATAGATTGACTATTACCAAAGGTTCCTGCTGATTGCACGCCACCATAACTCATAAACCAATCGCGATATAGTAAATGCTTGGCAAATGAGATAGTTGCTTCTTCAACATGACTCGCTTCGATTTGGTCACTTTTGACTTGGTTTACTGCTGAATCAATTGCACGTTGAATATGATCGTCTGCAAAGTTCTTAACGATTTTAAAATCTTGTTTAATAACATCTGGTGTGATGCTATTTGGTTGATTATCAGCCATTTAAATCACCCGCTTAGTTAGCTGAAACTTTAGCACCGTCATCAGTTGGCTTTGGTGTAACGTCTTCAGGTGCAGTTGGTTGTGCAGCAACTGGAGTAACAGCAACGACTGCACTTTCAGTACTATCGCCACCAGCGTTATGTGCAGTAACAGCAACATTTACAGCAGTACCATCAGTTAAGCCACTGATTGAACCGGTAACGTTACCAGCAACATAAGGCACGTCTTGAGTTTGTTCTTTGCCACCTTCAGCAGTGTAATGAACGGTGTATTTATCAACATTTTCAGAAGCAACATTTGCGTCAGGTGTGATGGTGTAATCAAATCCACCGTCAATTGCTGTGGCACTAATAGTTGGTGCAGTTGGAACAGCAGGCAATGCCACAGTCCATCCTGGAACATCAACTTTACCGGATAATGTGGTGCCATCTGAGTTGGCAACTTGATAATCACCATCATTTACAACTGTTCCAGGCTTTAAACCAGTAATATCTACTAATCCAGTACCTTTTTCACCAGTTGCAACAGGTGTATCATCGCCCTTTTTAAATGCTAGTAAGCTTAAATCTTTTGCATCTGCCAAATTATTTACCTCCGTTTAGTTAGTTTGTTGTTATCTGTGCCCCGCTAGTTGTAGGTGTAATGTTTACACCACTAGGGGCGGTTATTTTGACGATCCACTGGTTGATGAACTAGTACCAGTTGTCTTTGCTGGAGCTGGTGAGTTAACGCCAGGCACAACAAAATCAGGGTCAATCTTGAATCCGTATTTAATAACTTGGATATCACGTACGTCATTGATTGGCTTGTATAATGCTTTGCCACCAGCTTCAAGATCAGCTTTCCAGTTAAGTGGGTTAGCTTCGACAGCCATATCAGCACCAGTACCGGCAATATGAGTAGTTACAACACGTTTATGAGTAATAGCTGAGATACCACCTTGAGCCATTTCATCACGGGTTACTGAAATACCATTAGGGCCAACAGCAGTTGAGTAATCAACAGCACCTGGAGCAAAGATATAAGCAGCGGCAGTACCATCAGCAGCAAGTGGTAATTTATCATCTTGCACGATTGCCATACCGTTATAGTTGGCGATTGGTGTAGCACCTTCACTAGGTTGAACAAAATCAATCAAGTTTTGGTTGACCATGAAGTTGTAGACACCTGAGTTAACGGCAATCTTAGATACTTGATTATTGGCCACATCACCCATACGAGCCATTGCTTTTACAAAATCTGTTGCAGCGAAGTCTTTTTCGGCACCAACGTGGAATGATTTAGCAGTAGCAATATCAGCATTTAAGAAAGTAGCATTAAGCACTTGAATCAAACGTTGAGTATCAACCGAACCCCAGTAATCGACGAATTGAGCAGTGATTTGGTCAAGTGTACGAGCACCAGTAACCATGTCATCCCAATCTGAATTACCAAATGATTGGCTTTCGTAAATCTTGACATCGTTATCAATCCCACTAGTCAATGAGTTGGTAGTGATATCGTGCTTGTTATCCCATGGTTGTGATGCGATTGATGAATCAATAGCACGAGTATGAGGAATAGTTACGTAAAGGCCTTGGCCTAAAAGTGAACTACCTAACACAGGGTCTTGAGCAATAATGCCTGATTTGAAAAAGTTATTTGTTTCTGTTGTCTTGTCATAGACCCATTGCAACCAAACTTCTGGGATGAAATTGGCAGAAAGGTCAGTGACGTTTCCTGAAAAAGCAGCCATTATGATAGCCTCCTAAAGTAATTTGTCTTTGAGTTCTGGATTTTCGCTAAGTACCTTCATTCGCTCACTGATATCTAGTTTTTTATAGTCATCTTTCGAAATCGAAGTATCAACTGCACCGTTACCAGATTGAGGGTTGTCTTGGCCTTTTAATTTGTCTTGGACTGCTTGGTTTAAATTCTCTTGCCATGCATTTGCAAACATCTCAACGTTTTGTTGACGACTAGTTTCATCTAGATCGCTTAAGTTTTTAGCAAAGCTTGTAGGAATACCTTTGTCCTTTAGTAATTGTTCAGTTGCCTGTACTGCCTCAATCTCTTTGTAGTGTTGAGCTTGTTGAGCCAATTGGTCTTTTTGTGAGTTCAATTGATCCAACTGAGTTTGCAACTTGCGTTGTGCTTCTTGCTCAGCAGTTTCACCGGCCAACTTCTTGCCTTGTTCGATTAACTCTTCACGTTGGCTAGTAAATTGGTCAGTCATTTCCTTACGTAAATCAGCAATTTTCTGTTCATATGTTTTAGTAATTTCATCTGATTTTGCGGACATCATGCGATTTACATCAGATTGTGTGTACTTCTTATCGTCTGGTTTATCTTTAGGATCTTTTGGATCAGTTTCAGCAAAGTATTGTAAGTTAGTTTTCATCTTAAGAACTCCTTTTTAAGTCACGTGGACTAATATCGGTTTAAGTGCGAATCACTAGATTGCAGTTCTTTAACGCCTGCTGAAAAAAGGCAAAATAAAAACACCCGTTAAGGTGTTGAATTAAGCATATGGATTTGAATAGTCGTCATTTGGATCAATATTGCCGTCAATATCACAGCGAACACGCCAACAACGACAACCAATGTGCGTATCATCAATTGGCACTGGGCATTCATCCCATAAATAGACATGTCTATCTAATGGCACACAGATATCACAGACACGATCATCTTCTTGTGTACAGAACATCCCATAATCATAGCCAGACATTGGATTATCATTGTTAGCTTGCTCATAACCGGCGTTAGAATTACGAATACTTTCGTCTTTGACCAACACATGCACACCAGATAAGGCTTTGTTTAAATCAGTTGCAAGGTTTTGGTCTTCCCGACCATCATTTTGTTCAATGATTTTTAATAACTGATTTAATTTACCTTGATCGAGTTGGCTTCTAAGTGCTTGGTTCAAAGTCTTTTGCATGTTGGACTTGGCCACGTCGTTATGCACCCACAATCGGTCTTGAAAATCGGCATGCTTAGCAATATTCTTTGGCACTTGAGACTTATCAATGTTGTTATATTTCTTGATGTTATAGCCATTGGCATATTGCCGGTTAAGTTCTTGCATGCCAAACTGTTTAGCTTTGGTGGTAGCAATATCCATACTGGCACCAACCATAGAATTTAGCATATCTCGCTTAGTTCCCTGAGCTTTTACATAGGCAACGGCCAATCGTTGGTCTAGCTCGCTATCAGGTTGTGTATCGGCCATTAATTCATTAATTGCTTGCTTGAATTGATTGGTGTCCCACGAATTAACTTGCGACGTAACCTGATTTAAAGATAAGCCAGTATCATCAGCATATTGCACATAAAAAGAACTCAAATGATTAGCAACAATCTGTAATGCGTCATGATAGAAATTATCGATCGTGTCGCTATTCTTTTTGTCCTGCTTGACCATCTGGGTTATCTTCTTCTTGACCTGTTTCACTGTCGCCATTGTCATCACCACCTGTGTCATTGTCATCTTCACTATCATCAGGACTTACATTGGCATGCAACTTCTGAATTGCCTGTGCAACCTTGTCTGCTGTATCATCACCAGATTGCTGTTGTTCTTCTTCAATTCGTTGTGCTTCTTGGTCTTCTGGAATACCAGTGACCGTGCTCAACATCTCTCGGATTGTCTTTTTAGAAACGTCGCCAGTACTTACCAAGCCTTGAACTGTCTGAATAGTCTCTTGATTGTTTTTTGGCAAGTTTGGTGTAAACGTAATTTGGACGTTATCGGCCGGGTTAACATCTTTAGATAGACTTACCTTGCTATTTGGAATAATGCCCCAATATGAAGCTAACATGCGCATTCTGCGGTGTACTGCTTCACTGTATAGTGTCTCTGAGAATGACATCTCTTGGTCACTACCAAATAACTTGTAACTCATGGCCACACCTGAGGCATTAGCAGCAAAGTTCTGGTCAGATGTATCTGGTGTGTTGGTTTCTTTATGAATATCAGACATCAACTGGTCAATGTTAATTTTCCAACCATTCATATCAAAATCTTTTGTAAGATATTGAGCTGTTGGATTACTTACCAACTTCGATCCATTAGGTTGGTCAACCACGTATGGACGTACATAGATAACATTGGCATGAGTATCTAATACTTTTTGAACCATGACTGGTGAATTAGTTGAACCATCATCATTCGTTGGTTGGTCAGTGTAGCCACCTTGCTTATTTTCGTACAAAGGACGTCCAGCACCATCCAGCATGACTTCCGGTTTAGATGCATTGTTAGCAATCTTACCGGTTACCAGTAACGAAGCGTTATTAAAATCTTCTTGAGAGTTGACCATCTCAGATATCAAGAGATCATAACTGTCCATCTTGTCTAAATCAGGTTCCCATAATCCAACACGCTCTTCATTCATCTTGAACTCAGTTAATGGAACATCTTTAAAATGATGTTCAGTAGTGTTATCTAGCTTCCAATCAGCATCTGGAGTACCACCAGCCGTAAAGTAATACGTGTTAGTAGCGGTATAAACTTCAACTTGATAATTGATTTGTCCTTTAACGTTGACTGAGTAATAACGAACGCCAAACAATTCAATTGGCTTAATATCAGTGCTATACACAACAAATGCTGAATTAGGGTCAACAGATTGGACTTGAGGCGTTGTCGTACCTTCCGGAACGTACAGTAACTCATAAGCCCGACCAGTGTTAGATAAGTTCTTACCCATGATTTTTTCATGATAAGGCTCGTTGTTTTGCTGGTTGAATACATCTAATTCATTTAAGATTTCTTCGCCATTGTCGTTTTCGTCTTTGCTGTTGGTATATCCAAACTTTAAAGGCGTACCAAATTCATAACCTACCTGAATGTTAGTAATGTATCTAGCAATCGCACTAGCAATACGATTATCAGCACGGTTTTTCTTTTGGTTCTTAGATAGCCAGTAGTGAATGTTGTTATCGGCTTGATAATAACGTTCCAACTCTAAAATTCTTGGTTGTTGATAACTGAAATGGTCATTTACATACCACTGAATAAACTTGATCCAGTCATTAGAAGCTGGTTTCAATTTTTCCCAGGCACTTATTGGTATCTGGTACTCTTGATTGGCATTGAAAGCATACCGACTACCGGTTCGACGCTCTTTGCCTTTCGGTAACATGTTCAATGACCGCATATGTGCCGATAAATCATTACTTTCTGCCAAGTTTGTTCAACTCCTTCTGACTAATCGTGTAAAATTTAGGCTTGTTCGTTTTCTTTGGTGCTATTGGTTCTTTGTCTCTTATTCGTGGCTTAGTTTTCAGCTGCGAATTATGTTTAATAAACTCGTTAGCAAACTTAACTGCTATCCTTTTAGCATCTGTATCAACAAATGCATTGTTATCAGCCACTGTGTCATTAACTAATTGAATCAATGCAATCAAGATACCTTGAACATCTTCGCCAAGTGGAATCACAAAGGCTTGACCATTATATTCAAACTGCAATGGCTTGTTCTCAAGCATTGGTTCAAACGTTCGTAAAGTAATTGGTGCCGTTGTCTTTTTATTCATTTCTTCTAGTGTTTCAAATGCCATTGTTTAACCTCCTAGCGCAAATCCATGTTCCAAGGATTATCATCTTCACTGGTTTCAAAGCTAATCACACCACTGTTAGATAAGATAGTGTCTTGCTGTTCAAGATTGTCTTCTTCGTGATGCTTTTCATACCATTGCTTGGTAGCCTTGGCATATCGGATTGAATCCATCACATCATCATTTTCTTTAACTGGTTCGCCGGATTTTTCATCCCAGATATATTGGTAAAGTTCGTCTAAGAATTTAGATTTATCATCATCAATGACTGAATCAAGGCATAAAAAATGCCCCGTCTTAATCAACGTGGCAATCACTTCAACTCCTGTGAGTCTAATCTTATAAGCGTTAAACACATTTAGATTTTCATTTCTAAAGCGGTCAACATATTCAGGTCGTGCGCTATCAGCATAGAATGGCATATCCCAGCCATATTTGGCTCGGTATTCCTTTGCTATCTTGACCCAGTAATCGATATCTTGGTGTTGTCTGGTATGTTCTTCAATCAGGTATGTGTTGCCGTCTTCATCATCAGCCATAACAACAATCACACCCTTATGTTCAAAGCCCCAATCGACTCCAGCATAATAAGTTAAATGCTGTTCACTCTTGATATGCTCATAATCATCTGACTTAATGATGTTCTTAGACTTATCAAAATCAGCATATACAAGACCTTCACCAGCAACCCATAATCCACGTAATGCACGATCACTAAACATCCCTGATGGTGTATCACTCTTCAATGCTTTCACGTAAGCCGGATCAAGAAATGTATTATCGTCAATAACAAAATGATTGCTAATAATTGTCCTAGAATTGTTTGGATTGTCGATATACTTGGTTTTTAGCCAATGAGTTGGCACATCAGGGTTGGTATCACATACCACACGTGCTCCAGGCATATTACAACGGTTTCTGATTTCATTGAATACTTGTTCATTTGCTAGTGACGCTTCGTTTACGTATGCACCATAAGCAGTCATACCACGAACAGCACCTAATCCACTGATTGAACCTGTATGAATCTTAACGACTTTAACGCCTGGCAAATGTGGAAAAGTAATCTTGAACGATCCATATTGGTCAAACTTAAAACTAAGGCCAAATGTTTCCATGATTTCTGTAAGAATATTATCTTCGATAGATTTACTAGACACACCAGCCAGAATATATTGTGGATGTTTCTTACCCAATCGCTTAGCAACTTCGGCAGCATGACGAACTTCATATAAAAACACAAAGTTATCAACGAAAGTCTTACCAGCACGAACAGCACCATAGTTAATCATCAACCGCCAATCAGGGTTATTTAATTCTTGGTTTAATACTTCGACCTGTTTAGCAGTAAATAGATTATTCATCACTGTGGCTTTCATCTGTGTTGGCCTCCTTTACGTTAATATCAATCTTGTTCAAGATGTTACTAATTGCGTCCATCTGTTCATCGTTATCATTTTGAAGAACTTTAACTTTGGCTTCAGCAATGTCTGCTTCGGCTTTAAGTTTTCTAATTTGTTGTTTAACCAATTCATCATTATCTGGGTAACGTTTCATGATTTCTTTCATGGCTAAAATCTGTGTTTTAGTATCAGCAGGCTTTTGCTCCTTATCAACACCCCAAGGGCCAGACACAATGACTGTTTCTGTCTCTTCGCCAATTGCTATCCTCGTAAGGCGCTCTAATATCTCCTGTGCGCTCATTATGTGGCCTTTCGATAAGATATTCATCTGAGCATCTATATAGGCCTTAATCTGAGGTTTTTTGAGGTTTTCAGCCCCTGTTTGATAAGCCGCCTTAGGCGCATAACCTGCCTCAAGTGCTGACTGAGTCGCATTACCTGTTTCAATGTAATTGTCTGCAAATTTCTGTTGTTTTGGTGTTAATTTCTTACTCATTACATATCACCACACCTCGCCTTAATTGGAATTTTATGTATAAAAAAAGCGTCACATCTCTGCAACGCAAATAGTTAAAAATGTATATCTTGCTGATTAATACCTATGGTCAAAAATAACTTTGCTTCCACATGATGGACAAACCAAAGTGTAATTGTTAGAAACAGACTGTCTAAATAAGTTCATTGAAATCTTCTTGTCTTTATCTTGAAGACATTTAGAACAATACATATGTTCCAACAGTTCGTCTCTATAAGGTCGAAATGCTCCTTTTATAGTCTTCAGTTTATCTTTGTCCACGAACATATCATGAAATTTTACAACTGAATCTCTTTGTATCTGTATGTTTGATAAGTTAGCAACTTGATCTCTTAAATCTCTAATTTCGTCTTTCAAATTCTGATTTTGATCCATTAAATCTAGTAACACTGCTTTTAAATCAAGAACTTGATCTAACAGCTCAGCATTCTTGGACTTTTTCGCTGCTTCCGAGACATCTTTAGCTATCTGTCTGATCTCAGTATATGAAAACACTTCATCATCTCCTTAGAACTATTGTACTAAGGAATACCGAACTTTACTGCTACTTTTTTGGCTTTTTATGTTTTATCTTAACTTGAACTGTCGCTTCATTATCTTTTTGGTTAACCCGTTCAATCCGTTGGTCTAAACACCACTTATTTAGTTCTCTGTCGATTTTGGTTTCTAAACCACTGACATAACCAAACTCATTACGCTTCATCAAAATTACTCCTACTTCCACTTTCTATTTTTAGACACAAAAAAAGACCTGCTGAAAACTGTCATAGATTTTTGCAGGTCTTTTATGATGCCCCGAATGGATAGTTAATTAGTAAATTCAACAATAAGGGGTATTTCACCTCTAATTATTTATTTTGGTGGGGCAATGGCTAATCGGTGGAGTCGAACCACCGGAATACCGTTATTAGTCGTTATCAGCTAGCAACATGAAATTTTTCTTGTATTTGTATTGAGAAAAGAAAAGGAGAGATTTACGAATGTATACTGGGGGAAACATTCACACAAATCGAAAGTAGCAAATATTGAATGGTTGCAGTCATTCATTTTGAAGGATATCAACTGACTAAAGATTAAAGATCATACGTATAAATAAAATAATAATAAGGAGATTACTAGCTGATAAAGTCGTATGCCGGAATCAAACCGGCTCGGTATCAATTACGACCGGGTCATTTATATTATTATCACGATATCAATATAGCACCGTAATTAACTCAAAACGTCCCACTTTTGTACTGAAAGTGTACTGATTGTGTACCGAAAGTGTACTGAATATGTACCGAAAGTGTTGATTATTGTTTTTGGTACTCAATAAGGTCACTTTTTTTCGGATAAACCTCAGCAAAAATCAATAGTGCTTCATCACGTTTGTCATAAAATTTATTACGTGACATTGGTAAACCATTCATAGGTTCCATTGCTGAATTAAATGCCTCTGATAGCTCGAAGCAGCACTTGGTAACACTAAACCGGTCAATATATCTCAAAGTAAGTAACTTAGCTAATTTGGCCGTATATTCATCAATTCTGGTCATTTCAACTAAGGTTTTATCAATCAAAGCGATCTTAAATTCAATTGACTTACGTTCTTCTTCGATATCATTTAAATCGTTTATCAAAGCTTCTTCAGTAGAATTCCGATTACTTTGACTCTTTGGCATCCCATCATATTGGATGGCTGATAAATTACTGACTAATTTTAACTTATGACGATCTATATTTAACCGCCGATATTCATTTAATAATTTGTTTGTGTTGTTTTTAGTAGCATCAAAATCAATGCTAGTGTGATAATTCAAAATAACCCCCCCTAACCGTGTGATATACTAGTTGTGTCGCAACCGCTCACGGTTTATGGAGTGGCTTTTTTTATGCTCTTTTTTCTTGATAATGTTGGTTAAATATTTCGCCAACCGTGCCCTTATAAATGCCACCAATATAAACTTTGTTGTTAGAGTTTACCCAAACACTGCTACCGTCTTCTAGATAAATTCTGGTTTTGTCTTTATGATCGGTCATGCTTTTCCTCTTCATAAGTACTCATCATTTCTAAAATATGTTTTTCATATTCTTGGTGGAATTTATTCATCTTGTTGCTGATAATCGCATCGTTAATTTTTTCAGCCAATTCGATTGCATATAAAATCAATAACCAAATGCCTAAGAATAACGGTGGAAATATCGGCATAAATAAATTGGCTATTAATTCAATAATCAGAAACACGGTAATGGCGATACTTAAATATTGCTTTTTGATATCCAAACACCTCCTAATTATTCATGTGTATTGCCATGACCACTAACATAACTATTAACGTAATCAAAATACACAATGAAAAAATTAAAACAATCGTTGCTAAACATTCGACCATTTTTTCCATCAAAGTTTCTCCACCTTATATGCCTTATACATAATCAATTCGCTGGTTGCCTTACTGTTGATGAGTGCTTGTAATTGATTAATCCTTATTTTGTCAATCGTGACTTGAGTGTTAAATAAGTCGGTTGCTATCTCATCGAATTCAGACCCAGCAATGAACGATAATATGGATTCTGCTTGAACTTTAATACCAAAAAAATATGGCACTTCTTGATATCCTTTGAATTTGAAAACGTGAATTTCTTGATATTTATTTTTCATCTATGCTTTTCCACTTTTCATTGCCGACATAACGAGCCATCTCATGACCATCTATTGAAATAATCATTCCTGCTGAATCATATTTTTTCTCAGTGAATTCATTTTGTAATTCTTGCTCTTTTTTCCTTTGGTCATGATTATATTTTTTAATAAATTTATCACTGCTATACTTCGGTTTCTTCATTTTCTTCCTCTTTCCAATCAATCATATCTGTGTACCAACGATATTTAATTTGACTATGAGGAATTGAAAATGAAACATAACCTATATCAGTTTTAATCGAGATATTTATGCCATCTACAAATCCCTTAAATTCATACACAATACCCATAACATGACGGTTGTAAAACTCACCATAACTGTTTCTTTTAAGTTCATTTGCAAAGTCAATACCAAACAAATCTGGATCAATTGCTAAACCATCAAAAAAATTATCAAGCACACCATATTCATTGTATTTAGCACTTTTAATTAACAAACTATTTGTAACATCCATCCCCATATTAATTGATGTGCCGTCAACAGTGGTAATTCCTTGTAATTTCTTATTTGTTACCAATGGCATATTTATTACCTCCGATAAGTTTATTCATCATCTTTAATTTGATCCTTTAAGTACTCTATGGATCCGAGCAATGCGAAGCTTTTATCATAATTGTTATTATCGTTACTGTATGCATCAATCGTTTTGACTAATAATTGACCATCTTTTTCAATCAAAATGACTGTGCCAATCGCTTTAACATTTTCTTCACGATATAGTTTATTCACGATCGTTAGTGCATCAGAAATGTCGAATTTATCATCATGACCAAAATCTGTTATTTTATTTTTCATAATTGGCCACAATATCGCCTTTCATCCATTTGTCGATTTCTCTCAATTCATTTTCATCAAGAGATTGGAATTTATCCCAAGTACCAACTGTAAATGTAGTCAAATTCACGCCGTCATGATATCTAGATTCATAACTAAAACCAGCTACATACGGGCCACTTGATAATTTATAACCTAATACTTTTTTAGCATTTCCAACTTCATAATCGTTAATAACAGCAGAAACTGCATTCTGCCAGTGTTCGTGCACCCACTGTACCAAGCCATCACTCATATTTGTCAGCCCTGGATAAGATACAGCTGAATAATTAACGTTGCTGCCAATCCCTGTTAGATACATCACTATAAAATTGCTGTCATTGTTTAAATTAAGTTGCATATGTAGCCAATTTTGAAACGCTACTGGAACTTTTACTTTGTCAGTCATCTTCATTCACCTCAATCAATTCGATTAATCCATTGGATAACAAGGTTTCAAATGGTTCAAAATTGTCACGCAACCAATCTTTATCAAACTTAGTTTGCACAGCATTGATTTCAACAGTGTTATTTAACGTAAACACTTCATTATCTGGATTGTAATTTAAGAACGAATTGTAATACTGTATATATTTCATCCTCGCATAATACTTTTTAGGATTTTCGATGTCATAACCATTAATAATTGCAATAATGGCAATTTCTAAATTGTTATCTAACCAATTTTGTATTTTCTCATCAAGAAATTCTCTTCCTGTTACCAAGCAATAAACTAAATATGCGGGTGAATAATCACGTCTATCTTTTAGCCAATCAGCATAAAACTTCGGTACATAAACTTTGCCCATTATTCAACCTCACTTTCTGCATCTTTAATTTCATAGCCATGAATGATTGCATCAATTGCGGTTGAATAATTATTTTTAATCCAGTCATTTACGGGAGAATGCTCTATTTTGGAATCCCTGAATATTTTATCGACTCCATTAATCAAATCTGAATATGCTAAATTATTTTTCTTATCTTGATCAGCCTCAAAAAGATACTTGAAATAATTTTTGTCTAGTAAGTATTCTGCTCTCTCTTTGAGGTAGTCCTCATAATATTTTGGCACTTTAACTTTATCCATTATTCATCCGCCTCGTTTTCTGGAGCCTTAACTTTACTCATTTCAACTATTTTGGCAAATTTATATTTGCCTTCCGAAAATAGTCTTTCGATTAATTCAGAAATTTCTTTTTCGGTAAATTGATACTCACCTCTGCATAATCGTGCTTTGTATACACTATCGCTAATCAATATAGTTCCGTCATATTCTTTGCAGTATGCAGTTACAAATCGGGTGTCTTTAAATGCACTTTGGCCTAAGACTAAATTATATTTAACTTCTTCAACTTCATAACCATTCAGAACTGCATTCAACGCTGTGTTTATATGGTTACTAACCCACTTGCTTAATTCTGGATATATCCCAGGGGTGTCACTTAATGAAAAAATATCATTTACAATGTATCTAAATGCTTTTGGAGAGGTTATATCAGCCGTATA
>Ga0153951_1000532_pt1 | contig 14297 bp, 13 predicted proteins | sample TSNJ035MetaG_FD_102278 | JGI IMG/M metagenome (GOLD analysis project Ga0153951, IMG submission 102278) | Attine ant fungus gardens microbial communities from New Jersey, USA - TSNJ035 MetaG | ecosystem: Host-associated > Fungi > Mycelium > Unclassified | place: USA: New Jersey, Wharton State...
GAAACCATCAAATAAATGCAGTATTCTGTGCCGTGACTAAGAACTGAGCTAATCATGACTAAGTTTTAGCTAATATGCCTCCCTCTTTCTTTTCACTCAAAAGTTCAAATAAATTCACTAAAAATTTTAAAAAATTCAGGAAAAATCAGAATAAATCAGAATAAATCAGAATAAATTTGGAGGAAATTGAACCTGTCCCCAAGTTCCTTCAGCACACTTTTTTTTACTTTGAATTATCAATAAAATCAGCAAAACTCAGTAAAAATTAAGAAAAAAGAATACAAAACAGACAGTGAGCAAAGTGAGCTGACTGTAACCTTGCAAACTGTTGTAGGAAGGGAGCACAGCGACCTGATAGACAACACTACCCACTGTTACACAGACTATTGTAGGAAGGGAGTGCAGTGTACTAACTTCAATACAATATCAATTCTATTCAGAATTAGTAGAGGGTTCAAGTTGGGCCAGAGGCCCAGATGAAAACCTCGTTGATTCTGACACAGCGACTTAAGTAGCTTACTCAGATCCCCAGATCCCTAGTTCATGGATTTATCAATGGGTATGACATAAAGTCACACAGTGAATATATGGAATCATCAATATAAAATGCAAATGAACAAAAGAAACAACAACTTTCGTTCAAAGTAGTCCTACTTCAACGCTTTCTTCATTTTCTACAACCACCATCATTTTTCAGCAATATCCTCATGACGATATGAAATAGATCACTGACCTCCTCCATCAAATCCAAATCAGTGGTCTCAATCCTGATAATTTGTCTCCCAAGTGCCTTTTCAATTTGATCCATCTGTTGCCAAGTCTTTTGGTTGTGCACAAAATTGATCGAAATTCCTCTCCTTCCGAAACGCCCCGTACGACCTGAAGTAAAGTTCAGCCATGAGTTCTCTTATAATTGTGAAATAAGTTTAAAACGCACCAATACGATGCAAATAGGTTTCCACGTCCGGTTCATCACTGGTTGATGATGTTCCTCGCTCGTTCATCAATGGTATATCATAATTAACTACCATGTTGACTTGTAGAATGTCGATACCACGAGCTACCACGTTGGTCGTAATCAAGACCTTGACATAGGAGAATTGGAAGCACAAGCAAGCAAAGATCACTAACCACGAACCTTGTCTTTGCCTGATCTGAAAGCATCGATGACAGTATCACGCTCTAAAGCGTCCTTCGCTCCGTGCAATGATGCAACTTTATGCCCCTCATCCGTCATACGCTTTGAAATCCTATCCGCCGTGTGTCGATGCTAAACTCATCTATGTATTGACATACGGGCGACTTCAGAAATCAATGCCCACTCACCCTGCAGAATATGATACTCTGTCCAATTGTCAATAAGCTATAAAGTGAGACCAAGATATCATATTTATGTTCCTCATTCTTGCAATCCATGTAGAACTGCCGGATTCCCTCGACACTAAGTTCGTTCTGTTGTAATTCGATTTTATTTGCGTTCGGTGCGAATTTTGAGGCGAACCTGCGGACTAGGTCGGGGAAAGTAGCGGAAAAGAGGATGATTTGTAAGTTCGCGGAACGGGGAAGAAAACTACGAGTATTGCATGGGCAGGCGATACAAGGGTTAAATGGAAGAAGATGAACAAGTAAGGATGACAAGACGCACTTTTTTATTCTCAAGGTCTGATCTCCCAAGCCGTCTTGATCGAGCATATTGTCTGCCTCGTCCAATACAAACACTTTGATACTGTTGACATCAATCACCTTCTTCCTTATTAAATTCGTCATTGTACCAGGGGTACCGACAATAATTTGCGCCGAGATCCTTTTGACATCTTGAGGAAGATGATCTCTAATCGCGTATTCTGTTTGAACCGAGGTATACTTGCCCATTTTGACAATGACCGTCATGATTTGACGAGCGAGTTCGCGGGAGGGAGCGAGGCATAAGGCCTTTTCGAAAATGATTATAGAAGCATCAAAGAAATGACCAAGGTGAGAGAACGAGATGACGTACTTGAGGCTTATTCAATTTGCAATCCACGCGACTCAACATCGTCAACACGAATGCCGCAGTTTTGCCTGTACCAGATTGGGATTGTCCAATCATATTGGTTGGTCTATAAAGAACATAAAGAATAACAGATAATGAGCTTCGGATCCTCTACGTTAGTGAAAACGCATTGCATCAAACGTACGGATCAGAAAGAAGTAAAGGCAAAGCACGTTCCTGTATCTTGGAGGGCCTGGAAAAATCCATTTCATATAGACCTTTCAACAATTCCGGAGATCTATTATCGCTGATCAGCTCCTCATTCAATGTCAGGAGGGAGCAGACGTACAAGCCCAGCTCCTCGAAAGATTTTGCACTGTACAGCGGCGAGTTGGAGTCTGCTTGTTGGTTTGCAAGGGTAACCTTGAGTTGACATCGTCAGCTTCGGAAAACGCCAAGTAGGATCAACGACACCTACAGAAACGTCGAAAGTTGAATCAACGAGATCTATGGCAAAAATTCTGATTTAGACAAAGAACAGGGTTTTTACATCTACGCACCTTTGAATTCACTCTTTTCTGTAGCATCAGTGTTGGCGACAGCATCTTTCTTTCTGGGGACATCTACAATAGCCTTCTTTCCTATATCATCCTTCTTTTCTACATCTTTCTTTCCAGGGACATCTACAATAGCCTTCTTTCCTATATCATCCTTTTCTACATCTTTCTTTTCTGCAGCAGCGTCCTTGGTCGCATCAACTAGACGATTCACAGAGCAAAGTTGGTACAGGTAAGATAAAAACTGTAGAATGCGCACCAAAGAATCCGTCGGCGTCTTTCTGCATGAGTAGGACGAGATGAGTGTTTCGAATAAGTGGTGACTCGATCATATCCGATCACTGATCACATCACAACTGGCGCCCTTGATGTTGATTTTGGTGTCTCTTCTATGATAGAGAGGCCCTTGACAAGTATCTCAATCCTAGAGATGTGGTATATCCTCGGCAGCTTGAACGAAGGATGACCTGTCAATAGTTGATCCGTCTTTTCCAAAGGCTTGGGATACAGAAAAGACTAACTTCCTTCAAAAACATCTAAAAGGTGTTTTCTAGCCCAGAACTGTAGGTATATACATTACTGCGTTGAAGCCTCAACATCCTTTAGAAAGGAGAACTCCCTGCCACAAGTGAAAATATCAGCCAATTCTAAAATTTCGAATCACTGATCATCTGACATTCTAGCGCCATGGACCATGACATGACCTTTCGCAATACGGCGCTCCCTCTCCTAGCCCGTGTCCAAGGGTGCTTATCACATATTGAGCTTGTACATATTCCACATCCGGCATGGCCATTACCGCCACAAGCAACGATACCAAGACCTATACGCATGGCCATTCTTGATTCTTCATTTAACCCCCCAACACTTGCACATTTGGCCCTCATCAACGCTTCGATACCGAGCTCTGATAATATAGAGGGAGTAGAAGCTGATTATGATGCACGGCTATTATTACTCTCAGTAAAGAATGCCGATAAGGTGTTAAAAGCCACCGATGCGACGTACATCCAACGATTACAAATGATGTGTTTATTGTCTAGACACATCCGTTCTTCTACTTCTCCGAACCTAGAGCCTGCAAATGTGGCAATAGGGATAACAAATGAACCTACCTTCGTCCGCAAATCCATGTGTCTCCTTTCATTCCTCCGTAATCGCATTGCCTCCCTGTCATCCACAGAAATACCACAATTAGAACTCGCATTCATCATAGGCATAGACACGCTCGAACGACTCGTAGCTCCGCGCTACTATGATTCCGAGAAATCCATGCTCGCCTCACTAAACCGATTTTTATCCCCGAAAGAGGACAATTGCGTCGTTGTTTGTGCACGACGGAACCTCGCGACCTTTACCGGTGTTGCAGATAAAGGAGTTGAAAGTGTCGGCGAGGATGGTATTCAGGATAGCCTGAAACCTGCAAGACAATTCATTCATTCAGGCCGCATCAAATTCATGGACATTGGCGCAGATGAAAGCACGTTCAGTTCCACTACTGTACGGGGTTTTGTGAAAGATTTTGGCATAACAGAACAAGGGAGGAAGCTATGGGGAAGATTTATGGCTCAAAGTGTCGCGGAATTTATCGTTAGTGAAAGATTATATCTTGATGAATAAATACAAATTCAACGTTATTTCTGTTCGTCCTTCCCTCCTATATGCGCTATAAGCTCATATCACCATGTGCAGACTCATCATATAAAACGGTCTCAACTAAATGAGGGCAGTAGAAAAAAAATCAAATTGAACCCACTCAATCAATGCATGTATGAGGGTAACATGAAATCTCTTCCAACCCTAGTACTGTGATAAAACATTTATTATAAAACCATCTTACTTTACACGTGCGAAAGAATTAGATATGATCATTGAACAATGTATCTCTCGTGTAGCTTACGCAGATGCTTCCACTTTGTGGTTCCGATTGTTCAGAGTGATACTGAATCCGATACCGATTGCACAAATAATGTAGATGATCACGTAGACCAGGTAACCATGGATGATCTCTTGCCGTATGGACACCGAGAAAAGAGACGACGAAAAAGTGGGAGCCACTGTACGCATCACACAACCCGCCATCTGTGCGAAGCCATTGACCGATCCAATCAACTGCTTGGGTGCCGCTTCGGCGATAACAACTTGGATCGAGGCTTTGTAAAGAAAACGAACGAGTCAATACGGGCATTTGCTCGGGTCAAGATAGTAAAATACGAACCATAGCTCATGTACGCGAAAACCTGGAAAAACAGTTGGGAAGCGATCACCAACCAGCTTCCGACGTAAACTCTCCCATGTCGTTCGGCCAGGAAAGTTGAGAGAGGGAAAGTTGCAAAACACAGGAGATAAAAGACAAATGCGAACTTGAATACCGAAGCTCCTCCAAACTTCCTTATAACCCTACCGGTCGCGTTTATCTGCACCACGGCATTCAAGAAACCCCAGATACCCATGGTCAGGCCAATTTGGAAAGAGGATAAGCCTAGTCCACCGATTCCAACGGGTGTGGACCACATCAGGGGTATGAGAACGGCATAGCACATGTCAATAAGGGCAAAAATAGTGTAGTTGGTGAGGATAAATTGCATTCGTCTGTTCTTGAGCACAGAAAGTAAGGTGATCGATTCCGAAGAAGGTGATTTGGACAATGCAGGTGAAGTTGAGGGTTTCGTGCCATCATCTAGACCTTCTTTGTGATCGGATGGAACATCTTTTGAGTCAGTGTGAGAGACTTCTGACGCTCGCCTCTGGCGATCGTCCTCGGACGGCCTCTCAAGTGCTTGGCGACGAGGTCGTGTCTATTTAAAAACACAGATATTAGTCATTAACTTGGATTCAGTCAGTGATTATATGCTAACCTCCTTCAATCCGACGAAACCAATCACAAATGTAAGGAATGCAACGATGCCAGTAACCAAACACGGCAAAAAATACGGATGCGTCACAAAGAAGTGTCCAAACGAATGCGGCCATCTGGTGGCTGGATTACTTAAAATGCCACCTATGATAGGGCTTTGAAGAAGATCAATATCAATAAGCCGCGCATTTCAGGTATTTCACATACCCGAGTGTGATTCCAGCACTCCACATGATAGGCATCAGGGCGAAAGCATCGCCCATATTCGTTGCATCAGTTAACTAAAACTAATTGTTATCATTCGCTCAGGAGGAGCACATTTTGACTGTCACTTTACCTCAACCATAACAGTCTTTGATACCCCTATGTACATATACTTCTCAGTGATTGCTTCAAGTCAAGTTAGATATAGAGGACTTACCGATGTTGCCATTGCAGATACCTTGTAAGCACCGCGCCAATATCATGGACCAGTAGGATGTGGAACAACCAAAGGCTATCATTGCGAAGGAAAGGCCAAGAGGCCCTAGCAGTAAAACTATTCTTCTCCCAAAGCGGTCAGATAGCCAACCCCATTGAAAGGCCGTGAGTGCCTCTGCAGCGAAGAAAACTGATTCCTGATGCATCCAGCGCACAAGAAAGAGGAGCGTTTCACGATGAATGCACGCCATGGATGTAGAAGAGAAGACTCACAATAACTCCGGCATAGTAGCCAGTCTTCCGGTCGTCGCCTTGGATGATCCCCGTAGCTCGAACAAATTGGTTGACGAAAGGATAGATGACAGAAGCAGTAAGGGGCTCCGCAAACTGTATGAGGCAGACGAGAAAGAGCTGGAATTTAGGCAACGGGGTCCGTGATTTCAGTTCAAGTTTGTCTTGTGTAGTTGTAGGAGGCTCTATTGGAACGCTTTTTTGGTCTACTTGAGTGTCTACCTGAATTTGGTCATTCATGCCTGTCGGCCCAGATTCGTTTCGCAAAGCAGATGGCTCTGCAGAGTGACTTGTGTGTGAAGCCATTGGAGTCTCGTCGTGAAGGATGAAAGGGACGACAGACAAGACGAGCCAAAGATTGGGCTATTAATCCTTCTTTGAGCACGCTTCGGGCGCGTGGCTAAACCATGGAAGGTTCGTCTTCTCATCTAAGATCCATGATTTCCATTTATGCCCCCTGCATAAATTCGTTTTAGGTCGTTAGTCCCCGACAGAGCATTGCTTCCGGAAGACGTCAAATCCTGGATCACCAGAAAAGGCAACGCAGCATCACTTGCTCTAAGTTGACGACTACAGAACTTGGATAAGCAAGATATCCAGGCAAGATAATGTCAGGTGTAGGTAGCCAGCGGTCTATCAAATCCAGTCTGTTTGACAAGGTCGATGCTATTAACATAAGCCAAGAACATGGAAGGCATGGATAAGCTTGAGGATGGCGCTTGGGTCGCAACGGAAGTTCAATTGCCAAAAGGTCACGTACATGATTCTTGCATTCAGATGGAGACCGTCTGGCAGGATGGATCATGAGCTGGACATGTTGTAATCAACGGATATATATAGCAAGTGGCATCGGCGTATTGACACCATGGCACAAGCCTTGTACAAATCCCAGCTTGCCAGATTATGACATCAATAGATTCTGAGCAATACAAGATGTTACAAACTCTATCATGCAAGAGGACTGTCGAAGGGCCAATGTACCTAAAAGATATAAGAGCTCAGGCGTCACCCAAATGGTAAGCGACTGAGGGAATATACTACGGATGCCGTCTTGTATAAATATGCAGGGTAAGTGTAAATATGAGTCATGAAATCCCAGGCCTAGACTGTCGACACTAGCCAAATGACGAGCCGAAGATCGCGCTTGGGTTCAACAGTACTCGTCATAGTTTGTGCTGAAGAAATGAGGGAATGGAAGATGATTGATGTCGTGCATACACACGTTACAACACTTCCAATATTCCTAGAAAATCAAGTAACGGACTATCATGAACCCTCCTTTCGAGCTCTTATTATCTTTCAACGTCAATTTCAATTTCAATTCGATGCTTCATGCTGAGTCTTTCATCCCGTTCTTATCCAAAGTTATCTTAAATTGGGATGTCAAGTGATCTGACAGTGACCAATGCACTTGAAGGGAATGGCAACCTCGGGGGGATGTTGTCGAGGCACGAAATTTTGTCCATAGCTGATACGACTAGTAGACTTAACAAAGGCATCAAGCAATATGGTTACACTAATAATTGTAACATGAAAATGGGAATTCTATCGTAAGTGTCATTATTAGGAACCAATCACGTTCAGTGCGAGCCCAGTCAGAAAATCATGGAGAATGTGGTCGAGATAAGCACTGAAATGACATGAGGGGTTCAGCACCGATTAAGATGGTTTCGCTTGTCTCGCCTAGCGGCTGGTTGACCGGTCTTGCCCTATCATCAATAGCCGTCCCCAGATGCAGTGTATACGAGTCGATAGTGATATCTGTTGAAACCAAGGAGAAAGATACACGGTCAGATTTGTAGTAAAGATGTCAGAGCGAATTCAACATCAAGATGGATCTATGCTTCACCTGAGTGCGCAATTTGAATATTTTTTTGAGTTTTATCCGCTACGGAACTGGTGGCCCGAGTCCCATTCAGGCTCTTCACAACTGAATTCTACTACTGCCCGGAATACATCAAGCAAACCAGTACTTGAAAATTCTCATTATTGATCTTTTTTTGCCTTCCCTTGTAATGGCTTTTGCTCTAACAGCCAGCCAGTCGAGGCTCGAGGATAAAGAGGTCATGATTCAATCATTCGGCGGAGCAAATTTTCAATGATAAAAAACTAGCTACAGATTTGGATGATTAAGTATACTGACTACGACTACTATTACCACTGCCAGGAAATAGAGGGATGTTGAAGGAAGGAAATTGGTGAAAGTGTGCGTAACATCTCTTGTCCTGTGTTCTCAGTCCCGCGTACCAATAAATAAGAATCATCATTTTCAAAATTCGTTTCTCAACCATCCTCAATTGACTTGTTTATCTATCTCGTATGGAAACAGATAAACTAGCAATCACTCTGGCTCGCTTCTCACAGCTCGGTACTCAAACCCAGGCAATTATATGTGTAAAATGGATTATACCTTACATGTACTACTGGGATTGAATCTTTGTAGAAACAGTCTTCAGATACATAAAGAAAAACGAGGAGTATTAATGCGAGTATGATCACATGTGGAACAGGAGTCGAACGAGAAAAAAAGAATTAGCTCACAATTGTTCCACATTCAAAGGACCAGGCTTCCTAGGACTGCAATATCCCGCATCTTCTCATTTTCCACTCCAAACAGACGATATTCCGATAATGATAGAATGTGCTGTAATCGCGCCAGTCCACATGGCAGAGGTTAATGAGAGATGAAGCACCGATGAGCTATAAAAATGCATCTCTCGGGATCGTGTCTTTCACTTCTTCAAAATTCGCGATTGCCCTCTCGAAGGTCCAAGCATTGTTCGTCAAGCAGTCAACGGCATAATTGACGTTCAGTCGTGTACGGCCACAGACCCGCAGAACGAGCGCCTGTTCTGTTGGACGCTATGACAAAATCACACTGGGGAAAGCTCTCAGCAAAGTGTCACGACATACCAAGGTATTAAGCGCTTGTTGTTGTACTAAGGGCAACGATGAGGCTGAGAACTCAGCTGGCCTTGATTTGACCTCAGCCTGCACCGACATCGGTCCGACCCTCCATACGTTGGGATTTGAATAACTCCTAATTGTTAGCTGATCCGACAGGATGACAACATCCCAACCACTCGATCTAGCCCTATGCATGGATCAAGAGAGGATCGGGGTTAAGCGAGAAGAGAGGGCTCACCTTGATCCTTCCGGGGCAGGTGATAAGATAAACGATCTATCAAAGGAGCGCATACCCTGAGAAGGTACTATCAACGTGCAGGTGAGATGCGAATAAGGAATTGACGACAGGGATTAGGATAACAACATACGTTCCATGAATTCGCCATGAAGGGTTAACAAAAGTGCACTACCCTCCCCGTGCGGCACGGGGAATGCATCAACAACAAACTTATTCATAGCACCTTGCATGATATGCCTGGTTCCAGGAAGGGCGGCCTGAGCAGCTACAATATTATTTGCTCCGTGTAGATTCCGGACTATCTGATCAAGGCTAATCTCAGACCGATTGAGATTACGTGACCCTCCCTCAGCATTGTAGAGCCAAGGTCGCCACCTAAGTTGTCTCTGGTTGGGCATTTTGAGATGAAGATGCTCGGTGCGGGCACGGGGGGGTATCCCGGTGTTGCAGCAATAGGAGAAGTTCGCTTGTGGATCATAAACATCCACTAATTGCCTCCTCTGTGCATCGAACATCTGGAAGAAACTGCGAAGTGGATCAAGCCATGTTATGTAGAAAACGTTCAGGAAAACCTACCGGAGGAGAAAATTGCTGACAAGGGCTCCGTCGACACCAGAGACAAAAGGGCCGCCCATCTCACAAGGGAATGTGGTGGCACTGGGTTTAGGGACAGTTGACATTGAGCCAGGCGCAGAATCAATTGTAAAGCCTATTTGTGTTATTGTTTCAGAGTCCAACACCTCGAGCCCGAGAAAACGACGAGCAACTTCACTGGCGAAAAATTGGCAACATTAAGAAGGGTTGTGGTTAGAAACATACCTCCGATAACGATCTCCTCGTCCGTTATTGTATTCTCCCTCACGCAAAGGTGTCCCTATGAGAACCAATTCCCGCAGACATTTCATAACATTGTTCCCAGCCCTGATTAAATCCAAATCCCTCCATTGCCTGATATCATTTTCCTGCAACGACAGATTGCGAAGTCCTGGGAGGTATCGGCCAAGTGGTATTAAATGAATACCAGAAAGCTTATTGTTTGCCAATGACAAAGTCTGGACCTAGGAAATGATTAGTTACCTGCGCAGATCACAGTGAATGTCTGATGGCCGACCTCTGGGTTGAGTTGAGCAGCGAGCTTGAAAAGAACGGCACTAGTGCGAGTATCTCCTCCATGACCAGGTGGAGTAAGAGAATGCATTTTCACGATTTCGTCATCCCGAATCGACTGTCATGCGTTTAGCAAAACTCGATAATGCTACTGACAGTGAGGCTCATACCTCAAGATTGAGAAAACGTCTATTTGGATCATATCGTTTGTTAACCAATTGTCTCCATGCGTCCACGGTATTTGGTCCGTCAACCCTGCGTGGTCCATCAACCCTACGTGGTCCGTCAACCCTGCGATCTACTCTCCTCCATTGTAGTCGTCCGGAGTATGTAGGAAGTGATCCGCCAGGCCTTGAATCAAGAGAGGCATGTGGCAGTGTCTTCGTTCTGATGGCAAGCTGAGAAGGTATCAGTAAACATTATCTTGAGTGGAGGGATGGAAAGGGATGAACGACGAGAGCACTGCTCAGCCGTCGGGGAGAAAAGGAAGAGTGATGATAATTACCGATCGTTGCGGGCCCAAAGTCTGTTCCTTCGCTGATTCATTGGCGCGCGGTCTCTTACGGGTGAATTTCTTGCCTCCTGGTCTGCCCTTTTCGACATCGCGCATCCCATCGCGCACCCGAGTGTCTGCATCCGCCGGTCTCGCATTGCGCAAGGCGATGTCTCTAGACCCAGAGGCCCGGGGTGGTGTAAACATAATGAGAAGTCGTTAACGTGTGGATGGTGGTTGACGACAGAAAATGGTAAATGGACCGCAAGGCAGTACAAGTACCCAGGCTTTCCCACGGACACAACTGCATCACGAGACACTAGAAACTATATTCTGCCCACAAGGTGCCTACAGAAAATGAGTCGAACGCCTACTCCTCTATCTCCCAACACTCAGGCTCATCCGAGAATAAGCAAGGTCCTTGATAGACACCGTCACATTCCTGTAGCTCTGGTACAACCAGGACACTCCCCTTGTGGCTCATTGCTTCCGCAGTGGAATAATCACCTCCATCGAGTGGTAAATTTCCTTCTGGCAGGACGGTAACTCGCTGTATGACAGCTGTAAACTGGTTCAATCCGGTCCGTTTGTCATTCTGGTGGACCGTCACGGGAGTTGATACTGTGCGTGACTGTGTGGAAATTGCAACATCATGTCCGATAATGGAAAGGGTTGAGTTCATTTCATCATCTGCTAAGAACTGTCTCGAGCCTTCTTCAAGGACCCCAGAAGCATTATCACTTATAATGCAAGAACTGACATTTTGAGCAGCTTTGATGGGATGACCTGTTGTCTCAAAGAATTTGTTTGCGTCCAACCCTGGTTCTGAGAATGATAGAATCTCGTCTGGCCGGCTTTCGAAATAAAATTCATCTAGGCCAGAATTTCGATGAATCATGTCAGAAATGTTTTCGACTGCTCCAGCAACGCAACCATTGCCACCGTTACGGTCCAAGAACAAAGCAATCGGAGATACTTCTGCCCCTTCAGAGCTCTCGGCAATAGGGAGAGAAGACGGAGCAATGTCATCTAGAGATTCATCTAGAGGAATGTCACTCGGGGGAAGATCGCTTTCGAAAACAACTTCATTTTGTTGATCATTATTTTCTCCTTGGATAAATTCTGGTCTTTGATTTTCCTTGGGGAAACACAGGCAGTCCTTCTGCAAACCCAATATCATGCCGATTCGTCCCCAGGGATCGGGAAATTCCAGTAAATTCATGCATTTTCGGTCCACAGGCATCTCAATATCACCTGATTTTTCCTTTTGAAAATACAGCCACGAGCCATCTTGTGATCCCTGCTCACGCGATATCTCGTCGTCATCAACTTGGAGCTGCCTTTGATATTGGGGAGATGATCTTGAATTTATAGTTTGATGTAGAGGACCACAAAAAAGACTCAACAACGGCGAATTCAAGTCACTCAATGACCAATCAGTGTTTCCAGTGATACTCGCATTGATATTGTTTCCAAAGGTTGGAAACTTCGAAGACATCGTGTCGAAACAGCTTCCATACTCCTGGGGAGACGCCGACTGGGTCAAACGTGGGCGATTGTCGAGCTGTCTGGGAGCAAGTCCTGAAGACGATTGTTTTCTACTTGATGAAAAAGCTTCATGGGCAGAGGTAACTCCGTAATCAGGTTCAGACTGTGAGATCATCGGCTACCAGTCGCGTGAGATCGCATGAACTACATACTTCTGAAAGATAGTCCATAATTTCTTCACCACCTTCAACTTCGTTGTTCTCAATAGCAATAGGTGAGAGTGATAATGATTCCGAACGAGATTGTTCTCCCGGTGATAAACCAGAGAGACCAGCCAAATCTCGCATAGCAAGTATACGACTGATAGCAGCATTTGATGAAAATGCTTTAATCCTTCAGCTATGGTGCAGAATGCCAAAATCATGAGCTCGGGGCATGACAAACTCACGCTCAAGGGTATCCAGTTGCTGAAGTAGCTTGGACCTGGCTCGATTGAACGAAGACGAGGATATCAAAGACCCCTTTGAGTGAGGAGAAGATGTCGATGTTGTGAAAGCCAAAATATTGTCTATTTTCCGTTTCCTTGAGATAGACGGTGTCGACTTGGGTGACTCGGGGTTATATGCATGATCCACTTGCAGCGATTTTGTCCTCTTTACGTGGTTTAAGTCAATGGACATGCATGCTATTGAAGTCCCAGATGTCTTTACTCCTGTGATCTCCCATGGCAATAGACGAGGCTGGACACCCAGACCCTTTGAGAGAAGATTAAGCCTTCGGCGTCCGAAAAACTCTTTCTGAACTTTTCCAGATTTGTCCCTAGTCCTGGCTTTGGCAGCATTTCTGAGTGTACTACGTCATCTGAGCCTCTGTATATAGAGCATAGAATACACACCGCCTTCCACCCATATAATTTGCTCCAACCATGGTGCAACGGATTGTTATGAAACAGGAAGTAAACTCCGGATTGACATTGTAACATGATCAAACATCTCAAAATAGTCTACATCTCCAAGATCTTGTCGACCACTGAAACTTTCAGCAAGAAACCTCCAGTCATTTCACAGTATTTTATAGCAGGTGCCATCAGTAGGACTTGAGCCATATCGATGGCATGGCCGATGTCTGAGGCCGTCAAAAAATAGATAAAGGACAGGGATCATAAACAATACTCACCCTCTAATACCAGGGCCTAACTATGACATTTCCGATGCTTATGATGATGTAGACCAGATCAATTGCAAGGCAGAGGCAAGGACGGGTTGGACAAAAGAGAGGATTATGATGTCATAAGCGTGATCTGTTCAAAGATTACTTCTTATTCACTCCCACTTTTCTTCTGTTCTCTATTTCCCAGTATTTATGGTTCTGGAAGGCAGGAAGGGAAGGAAAGTGGAAGAAATAAAAGTAGTAACCAATAATACAGATTCCAAGTTGGTAACATTACTTTCCAGACACCTTAGGTCCCCTGGGAATCACTGCCCACTTATATGTCATTGAACGAGTTCAGTTCCTGCTTTAGAAGATAGTACTGGTACCTGTTTCCCAGAAGAGTCCAAAATAAGTTCAGAGACCTTCGAGTTAGTCATATACATTTGGACCTCAACTCGACAGTGAGGCCAATGCCTCTTATGAGGAATAGTGCTTTTTTACATTTGCTTCTATTTCTCACCATCCACCAATATATGTGTGCTCTTCTGAAGCAATTCCCCGTGAACGCCTCTCTGGTCCTTTCTCAGATAATTGACCATGATTTCCCGGTATTTTCTTGGGCTCTCTGCCCTCTTACTGAGCCTCGGCTCAAGCACAGCTCAGGACTTGGACATCCACTTACACACAGGCACCTTTCGTGGATCATTGACACCGGACGGTGACGTAGAAAAATGGCTGGGTATACCCTTTGCTGAGCCACCCGTCGGAGAATTGAGATTCAAAGCACCTGTGGCCATCAACAAACGCTCATCTGC
>Ga0153951_1000539_pt1 | contig 14177 bp, 16 predicted proteins | sample TSNJ035MetaG_FD_102278 | JGI IMG/M metagenome (GOLD analysis project Ga0153951, IMG submission 102278) | Attine ant fungus gardens microbial communities from New Jersey, USA - TSNJ035 MetaG | ecosystem: Host-associated > Fungi > Mycelium > Unclassified | place: USA: New Jersey, Wharton State...
ATCACCTGGTGTGTAATCCTGCCAGGGCAAACATATACTTCTCTAATCCGTGTCCTCGCTGTCGCAGACGGTTTCTCTCACAAGATCCGATCCAATAACCTGGATATGTACGCTTTGTGAAGAGATTGGTGAAAGTACACTGACCAGCATTCATATTTAAACAGGATATAGTGTCATTGAGAGAATCATCCTCAGGATGCAGATACCAGCAACCTTGTTCTCGTTTTCTCTTCTGCCTCTGCTTGTTCGAGCATTGTCCCTATCGAATGCTCAGAAAGGGGCCGACCAAACTGGCTTAGGATGGCACTTCGTTCAGAATGGGACTTCAGGAATCGTTGCTCTTGAGTCCATCATCGTCTCAGACACTCTGGCCATATTCTTTGACAATTATACGCATGACCCACTGCAGATCAATGGCCACCCTGCATTGGGCGCGTTCTGGAATCTGGAAACTAATACAGCCTCTCCTTTGAACGTCCTTTCAGATACTTTCTGTGGTTCAGGTGCAATACTGAGTAATGGGACAATGGTGACGTCCACCGTTACCCTCAATACTGCATAATTGGCTCATAGCCGCATTCCAGGTTAGTATCGGCGGAGACGGCGCTAATATCACTGGTCCCCATGACGGGAGGCAGACTTTGAGGCTCTTCGAGCCTTGCCTCGACCCAACTGGCGCCACATGCAAACTCTATGAGGACTTTGATCATCTCATTATGGCTGAAAACCGTTGGTACCCATCAAGTGCAAGAATATTTGACGGTTCCTTGGTTAGTTTTTCCTAAGGTACTGCTCATTCATTGACTGAAATCACCAGGTAATTGTTGGAGGTTCACATACGCAAGTAATATTTGCCAACGATGATCCAGCCAACAATCTAGAGTTCTTCCCGAAAAAGGATGGTGGACAGCCCCGACCTCTTCCATTCTTGAATCGTACTTTTCCGATCAATCTGTTCCCCCGGTGAGAAGAATCTGTGTGTTATCATTGGAAGCATGGAACCTCATCTTCATCGATTTCAGTGTCTTCTCGCTGCCGGATGGTAAATTGTTCCTACAAGCTAATAATCAAAGCATCATCTATGATATCGAGAAGGACGAGGAGACGATTCTACCGGATCTACCAAATGGTGTACGTGCCTGTAACCCTTATGATGGTACATCAACTCTTTTGCCTCTCCACCCTCCTGACTACATTCCGGAAATACTCATCTGTGGAGGATCCAACCAGAGTGACTTTGCTCCGCTGGACCGACTCACCACTCAGGATCCTACATCGGATCAGTGCAGCAGACTTACTGTCACTCCAGAGGGGATTAAGCGTGGCTGGCAGGTTGAAAGGATGTTAGAAAGTAGGATACTGAATGAGATGGTATTAATGCCGAATGGGCAGGTCCTCATCATCAATGGTGCTCAAACTGGTTATGGCGGGTACGATGCTATTCCGATTGCTCCGGGGGTCAACAGCTTTTCCAATGCTGATCATCCTGCGTAAGTAAAATATTCTTTCTCGTGCCATGGTTATCAATGTGACATACTTGCCCGGCTGTACAGGTTGACGCCTTCGCTATATACTCCTGACGCACCCCTTGGAAAACGCATCAGCAATACCGGGATGCCTGCAAGTGAAATACCTCGACTTTACCATTCTTCCGTAACCTTGACACCGCAAGGGTTAGCACTATTCTCATCGAGCACCCACCCTGACTGACCGCATTTTTCAGTAATATTTTACTCGATGGGTCGAATCCTAATGGTGGTATCATCAATACTACAATTTGGCCTAGGTAGGCTCTCAGATAACTGGACTGTCACCTCATGATCTGAAAACCTACTCTACAGCGAATTCCGCATTGAATATCTGAATCCACCTTACATGACTGTCGCTCGTCCCCAGCTCTCAAATGTCCCTCGTCAACTAGATTTCAATCACGATTACACCGTGGACGTTGTCATTCCCCCCGGACTCGATACTCGTGCATCTTCCATCAAAGGTCGGTCCGTTCAGTTTCATTCATCTCACTATAGTTCACAATTTCAATAACTTAGTTGCACTGATCGACTTGGGCTACTCCAGTCATGCTTTCCATTCAAGTAACCGTCTGGTCTTCATGACTGCTAAACTAGGCGCCAAGTCAGGTCGTGCGCAGAAAATGGTGATCAGGACCCCTCCCAATAATCGCGTTTTCCCTCCTGGTCCAGGTGCGAACAGAGCATATCATCCGAGAATTTTGTCTCACTCACAGAAATTAATCAGCTTATGTATATTTGACTGTTGACGATGTCACTGGTGCTGGTGTTCGTGTCATGGTAGGTGACGGAAGGCCGCCCCCAGTGAAGGACCAAGGTGTTCCTCTGTAGTCATCAGAAAGGCATTGGATCCCTCGCGACAGAGTTTTAGCCTACTTAGCAGACCAATCGAATTTCACTGCTATTCAAAACAAATCTATCTAATAAGCCTCTGGATTTTCCCAGGTTCACTGGCTATATCTGGAGATCAGTCTGCAATAACAATACCCTGAATGAAATCCATAAGCTGGGTGACAGTCAAAGCCATGACATTCATGGGATAGAGATAATGCTCACCTCCACTCCCAAGAAGAACATATTCATAGCTTATTAGAAGATAGACAGTGAATGTGATGAAAGGAGCCGTCTTGATGTACCGAATTCATTGTATATTGTCGTACAGAGCGCCACATTCAGAAACACATTGAGCGTGAGGCAAACAGATGATACATACAAGAAGTGAGCTCTGCTTACAGTCTATTTGAAACAATAAGGATGAAGAAATAAGGGAAACCACATGCATTGTACACAAAAATGGCGCAATAGTAGCGTAGTGGGCGCAAGGCTAACACATCCATGTCCCATCAGCACTAATAGGCAATGTCAACTTATGACAAATGAGCACCCTTTTGGATGTTGCACATAGTACGCGGAGGGTGCACTTAACCAATAACTAATCAATACCTGTGTAAGCGGGACTCCCGAGCAAGAAAAATATGATCTGTCATCAGCATCTCTCCAAATTCATATATTTTGCTTTGGTACATATGTACATAATTACGATCACTTAGAGTCCGTTACTTCAAACAGTACCGCTGTTAGCGATGACGACTTTTTTTGCGGTCTTCCCACTGTCCGAGCCGTAGGACTCGATCTTTTTCACGAGGTCAAAATTCTCTACGACCTCACCTTATATCTTGTTAGAAAATGGCATGAATTTCCCCGCAAGATGACAACTCACCAAAAACGACGTGGGCACCGTCGAGCCAACTTGTCACAACAGTAGTGATGAAGAACTGAGAGCCGTTTGTATTCTTGCCGGCGTTAGCCATGGAAAGCATGCCAGGCTTGTCATGCTTCATCTTGAAGTTTTCGTCTAGTCGGGGTATTCAGCTATCAGGAGTAGAACTTTCGGAGTCGACCGTACCTTCGAATTTCTCGCCGTAAATTGATTTACCGCCTGTGCCATTTCCGTTGGTGAAATCGCCACCCTGGAGCATGAATTTGGGAATAACACGGTGGAAGGAGGATCCCTTGTAGCCGAAGCCATGTTGTCCAGTCGCGAGCTCGCGGAAATTTTTCGCAGTCTTGGGGACGACATCATCGTAGAGTTTGAAGACGATGCGACCAGCAGGCTGGTTGTCAATGGTGATGTCAAACTGAGTGTTCAAGAGATTCAATACTTCAATGACAATAAAGAGTAACACCACATACAAAGACGTTAGCCATGATGGGAATACGATAGATAGGAGACCAGCGTATTCTTTATGTCTGAGAAGTCAATATCAATCAATCAATCTATCCTGATATCCACTCAGATCGATAAGCAAATCACATGTCAATGTTTTTTTAATACATAAATTGTAATGCGGTGCTCGATTAAAGATTTGGAACCAGATCACTCGCAACTGATCCAGACATGAGAGAAGTGGAATAAATGGAGAGGGTAGTAGAAGAAGAGACATATATTAGAGAGCGATTTCATAGTAGAATGGAACGACGCATATTATGATGCTGCTTGACCAAAAAAATGCTCGGGGATTGTCTGTTAATTAAAAACGAGACGAAGTTTTTAATCACATGTCGGTGTCAAACACCGCAGTGGTGAATCAATTTTTTCCCCTTTCATAAATCTGTAACACGGTTCTCGATTGGAGTCCATGGTAGGATACATGGTACCCTACAATAGATATATAACTACAAGATACAATCTGAGAACCAGATCACTCGGAACTGATCCGAATATATGATATCTAGGTAAGTGGAATGACGGTGTGGTCGAGCAATCGTCGAAACCAGGTCACACATCTTTTATGAATGCAATGAGAATCAATCAATCACTCCAAGGCATGATCGACTATCAGATCTCGTTGACTTTTGTAAGAAAAACAAAAAGAGCCTTTTGTTTCCCTAATCAGTATTTGGACTAGTCAAGTCTCAAGTGTCTTATGTATAGTGTTTCCTTTTCCTCTCTCTCTCCTCATTTTCCTGTATCTAACTAGAGTTTCTCTACCACGGACTGCAACCGGGCACCGTGTAATAAACTGTTGATTTTTAAAAAAAAACCAAGTAATATCCATGGACACACGATTTCTAGTTGTTTCTCGGTTGAAGTGGACATGAATGGACTATTATTACTTACCAACATGTGCTTAACAATGCTCAAGGATTGTCAAATTGATATTACCTCAACTCTAAATCTAGTTAAGGTGATTGATCGCCAGCACAATGCAGAGGTTATATAATTTCTAGTGAAGATCAATTGCCATTATGTTTTATGTTAAATGGACGACTGCACTCGTAACCAGCCTTGAGGTCCGCGACTGATCGGGTACTTAAGGAGTCATTTACTATCTTTCCCAATTGGTCGGACTCGTCGGGTACTTCTGAAGCAGGGATTGTATAACTTACTTAAATTGATAAGACATTGTTAGTGAGTGACAATTATTTCAATGTCAGCGGATATACAGACGATGGGAACATGCAAATGGCAAGACCTGCTACAAGAAGCGCAGGTGGGGCAAACCTTATGTGGAGGTCTCTGCATATCCATGGCATAAGTATCATTGCCCGACTGCGCAGCTCTCGCTTGTTTTCAAGATATCTAAAGCTTCATGCATGCAATACTGACAACAAAAACACGCTACTTTATCCGAATAACAATAATGATACATTTCAAGAAGCATCAACGACACCAGAGTCGGCGATAATAATGGTCTTGCTGACTTTGCCAGAATCCGATCCTAGACTTTCAATCTTCTTAACTACATCCATGCCTTGAACAACCTCGCCTAAATTAAAGATGTGTCAACAGTGAAAAGGTCAAGCAATATGATGAGTCAGTACCAAAGACAACATGTTTTCCATTAAGCCAAGGGGTTTCAACGACTGTGATAAAGAACTGGGATCCATTGGTATTCTTTCCTGCATTAGCCATGGAAAGGAGCCCAGGCTTTTCGTGTTTGATATCAAAATTCTCATCTGCTCTCTGTTTCAACATGAGAATCCAAAATGAATTTCGTGAAGGAGGACCTTTAAAACGCTCGTTGTAAATTGACTTGCCACCAGTGCCATTGCCCCTGGTGAAATCACCACCCTGAACCATAAATTTAGGGATCGCACGATGGAAAGAGGATCCCTTGTAGCCGAAGCCATGTTCTCCAGTCGCGAGCTCGCGAAAATTCTTTGCGGTCTTGGGGACAACGTCATCATAGAGTTTGAAAACGATGCGTCCGACAGGTTCTTTATCCGCTGTCATATCGAACTTTCATTAACATTGACTGAGTGAAGAGACAACATTTAATCAATGTAAAAACGCTCACGTATACGTTAGAGCCCATGATAGAGTTTGTGGAAGAGGAATAGTGATATTAGTTCAACAGCTACTTTAAGACAAAGCGGGACTTGCCGTGATAGATGGATCAGATAATCGCATCACCCGAGAGATAATATCATTGGCTGACCGCCGAATCAATTTGTGTAGCCGTCAAAAGAGTGAGATGACCAGGAAATTCACTGCCTATGGGACATTCTTTTCCGTTAGCTGAGGGAATCACAGGCGCCTATGAACTTGTGCTCAAATGAGTATGGACAATGGGACTATAGCAAGGATCTGTCGCCCAATCAGCAGCCAATTTGTCTTCTCTCGAATGGTACTCGCCTATCATCAGAACCCAAGGATTCGTAGGCCTCCAGTTACATCATCCTCATAATGTATCTTTACACTGCCATGCTTTGACTCAATGATAGCTTCATCCCCTGTCCAACCTTCCCTACCAAGATCTGCCCAGCACGAAAAATCACCGACAAAATAATGTCGTACGCAGTTTGATTCGTCAAAAGTTGTGAGATTCTTCTTGATTTCTTCCGAAAATTTCACGGATCTATGACGCAGAGATATCGTGATAGGGCCCTGGAATGATCGAGGGAGTTGTAAGGTAATGTTTCCGTTGGTTGAATGGGCGGTCAACTGAAACGGATGTCGATGTTCACTTCCTTCCTGCAAGTTTCAGTATGCATCAGTTTATTTGGTGGGACATTGACCCAAGATGCCGGAAAGACGCACTATTTTTGCTCTGACTCCCCCATGAGTGGACCGCATGAGCATCAAGATCCTACAGTAGTTGGGACCGAAGCGGCTTGCGATCTTGACACTAGCAGAAATAGATCCATGCGTTGACTCAAGCCTGAGATGTTTACGGGTGAGTGGTGTTTCGTCGGGTGAAAGTGGTGGCAGCAAAAAATCAGGAACGTATAGTGTTGGGTCAATTATAATTTTCTCCCGAAGAGAGTCGTGCACTCGAATTATAGAAATGTAATTGGTAGGATTGCCTCCCGATGCTGTCATCGTCTGGATGGAGGATGGGGCATGTTGAATAGACGCATATGTAGGTGGTGGCTCTCCCTGAAGAAGTCAGCGTAGGTGCAAATCCGTTAAATCGGCTTACATCGGCTTGCTCCTCCAACAAGGGCTGGACTTCAGGCACTTCTGCTTGTTTATTGTCGATGACTATCATGATGAGTATTGAGTGTGGAGGCTCCCCGGCCGTGCTTCATAACAGTGGATCAGGATCCAGAAGTTTGTATTTGAAATTAAACAGGCAATGAGGCAGGGGATAGATACTTCTCCGTGTCCTTATCATGACACTAATCTTCGAGTGATGGATTAGCTTTCGGGGTGCGATCATGTAAAGCTATTTCAAGCAAAAAGATTCCCGTCATACTTCTCACATGAGTTTAGTCAATAGCTTCACGATGAGATATCAGATACCCTTACTCCTTCTACTGGATAAAAATCATGTTCTACTATATCTGCGAGTAAAAACATCGGAATTCCTGTTGCAGAACTCGAATCACCTATAGATACCGGGTTCAAATCGCCTTTGATTTCTCTCTTGCTTCTGCTCCCTCTTCCAGAGTAGCCAATATGAGATTATAATGGAGGGCATAGTGAGGCTTAGTTTGAGGGAACCCACGTGCCTTGGACACCTCGACATCATGAACATATTCTAAATCCTACTCATCTGTCAGATCGTGTGTGTTGATGGTGAAACGTATGAGTTTACCACAGCCAAGGAGGATCTGACGCCAAAAACAGCGTCACTGCCAAGGAACTTGTCGTTCTTCAGATAAAGTGCAGTAGTCAAATCTTCATAACCTGCAGCCTGACAGTGCAGCCTTTAACATCCTGAATTAATGATTGATATGAATCGCACCTTGATGATCATATGAATATGCGCTGGTCTAAATTTATGTCGATTTAATTTGTTCAGCATAACCCCCACAGGGCCGTCATCAGGAATCGGATATGCGACCGGCCTGACAAAGCCCATTCAGAAGAGTGGGTCACAGGAATGAGCGGACTTTGTGGCGCACACTACGGCTCGATAAGAGTACGTTCCGTCTGCCTGGCTCGTGATGCGGCCTCGACAATCTGGACCCTCACGATTTGGATACTTGACCCGGTGATGAGCTGTGAGATGGATGCATCTTGAACGTTATCACTAACTTGATTGTCATATAAACCATGTCCGTCTGTTTCCCATGTTTCGATGATGGCACCAGGAACAGGATTCCCCTTTGTATCGACCACTTTTCCATGAACATACATATAATTTCCCTTGCCTTCAGATGCAATGCTCCCGCCAGAGTTGACTAATCAGAAATGTTGAATGTCAGCAGATTATCGAAGATATGGATGGTATTACTATCATGAGCGTCCTCGGTAAAGAAGGGCCCAAGGACAGTGGCTTCGGTCGCTCCAGGAGGCTTGGCATTGTTTATAATATTGACCAGACTGGAGACACCCAGGGTGTCAGATAGCAAAATAAACTCTGCATATGGGCTGAGTAAGATATGGCATATCTCGCAACATTCCACTTCACCTTGATGCAGGTCAGTACATTTCTGGCCGGTGGCAGTCAAAAAGTTGATGGCAGTCCTGGTGCCAGGAATCAATCTAAAAAACAGCTGAGGAACAAGGTATGACCTCACATCCACTCCTGCGTCGTGAGGTTCGTCTCCCTTACAAAATCGTGGAGATGTTGAATCTAGTAGAATCGTGAGTCCACCTCATTTCTCTATAACCTGAATCACCCACCAAAGACTTGAAAATAAGCCTCATCCTCTGATCGGGACCTATGACTGATGCATCAGAAGAGCAAAGAGAGATCTAGATATAAAGTCATACACGAGTCATTGATGCTTTGTACATTTTCCGTGATGGTTGAGGCAGTCATGTTCATGACATTTGGGAGCTTTGAAGTATCGACGCTGGCTGGATCGTTAGGTTGAGGCATGGTGAATAGAAGTGGGACATCTACGGTTGATGGGATAGCCATCTATTTCAGCGTTTCGCATTTGCTTGTCAGCAGAATGTCGAAGACGAAATCGGAAGTCGATTCTCAGAGGAACACACGGTTGCTGACAGAGCACCCCACACCGCCCAGTAAATACTCTAACGTAAATCTCTTGATACCAATTACTATGGTAACATTAAGCAGAGAGTTTAATTAGACATTGGATTCAATTTGTACGGATTAGGTAATCCTTCAGTTGCTTTTACTCTGACTATGTCATGGGCGACCTGGATAAAGATCCATGGATCTTCAGCTATCGCACAGCCGACGATGACTCTGATTCTGACCACAATTCACACGGGCAATCTACTGAATCTCAGCTTTGGTTCGAGCTCGATATCTCTTCGCGCAAAGATACGGCAGTGTACAAGCCAAATCCGTTTTCTATTGCAAAGCTGAATGCAATAGCTCGCTCTTCTGCTCATCGTGCTCATCGTGCAGCGCCTGTGCCGTTGAAGTCTCCGGCTACCCCCGAAAACAACACTGGTACTATCAAACAGTTTTTCAGGGCTCGCCAGAAGGCGGTTCGACATCCTAAGCACAGCTCTATTCCTCCTGTTTCTGCGATATCAAAAACGTCTCCTGGAAATAATGCTACAGCTCCGATAGCGCGTCAGCCAATCTGCCCACCGGCAGCTATATCATCGCCTCAGGAAAATTCACGTTCAGATGCTCGAGATCATACGCTTTCTGCTCACATCATTTCCAATGGTCATGCGCATATACTGACAAAATCCGAATTTCCTATTCGGTCCTCTGCTTCTTTAACTCATGCTCTCGAGTCTCCGGTAATCCTAGAACTTCCTGGATCTATATTGAAACCATGCCATTCTTCACCTGCCTCCACTTATGCTACTCAGGAAGAAACCATGAAATCCCAACAGTCAGCCCGAAGGCCGAGTCCTTTCAACAGTTCTGAATTACTTTCTGAGCAGGAACATTTAATAAAGGCAGAACAACCGATCATGCCAGCTGCCAAACCAACTTCTCCAAAGAAGATTGTTCTTAAAGCTCCTGCTTCCCAGGTATCATGCTCTCGTCCAGCAGTTCCCACACGGATTTTGCCATCTAACCATCTGAATCATAATGGCCGTGAATCGAGGGCTGGTGCGACCTTTCCTCAGAACGCATTGCGATCTACGCAGTCCTTACTGAAGGAACCATCCGGAACTCGGTCTAGAGCAACCCGTTGTTATGACTTTGGGCAAAATGTAGACGAGATGTGGTCGACTCTCCCACCTCCAAAGAAAAGATTTAAACCAAGGTTTCTACTTGCTTTCTATCCCGACATCTTCTGACGTGTTTTTTGGTGCTTTTAACAAGTGTTCAGCATAGTATCCAAAATAAGACAAGCGGCCCATTCCGTATCCCGGGTCTTCATGGTAAAGCTTTCGTGCAGAAAACTGGCATGAGTTCTACCTCCTCTGCTCGGGTCATCACCTTCCTTCCTACCCCACTTCATGTCAACGATCCGGGGAAGAAAACTACAGAGAATAGTGTTGACGTATTTACATCACTGTCATCTCCTCCCTCTTCGCCTATATCTAGGTTTTCCTTTGACCCCGATGAAGAGACGGAGGAACTCAGGCTCCGACCTTCATCACCACCAACATCCGATCCCATCCAGGATGATGGTGATGTGGATCTGCCAATTGACTTGGAAGAGCTCAAAACAAGATACCCACATGTTCCACAGAAAGTAAAAGAGGTTGAGTCAGCTCGTATCTAGTCTTCCTTGACTCATCTCCGGTTTTCCTTCTCAGTAGCACCGGAAGACAAGAGGCTTTATGTGGGAAATTTTGGACTTGCCCAGTTTCTGTTATGTTCATTGTAATTCAGACACCTCCGATAGTGATCGTCGGATTCTCATTTGGCCGGCGCCTGTTCATGCTTTATGATAAATGGATTTCTTTCCTGCTTTTGTATCCTCATACCTTGGTAGCATTATTTACCTACAAATTTCTCAACTGATGTGCAAATGGCCAAGGGTAGATGCAACCCTTGTGATCAGTACTGAAGATCAATCTGTTGGGAGCGGTCAATGGTACGGCTCAAACAATGGACCGGTTTGGAAGATGATCCCACCATTGACGGTCTTCTTCCTTTTTTTCAGAAGGTATATCCATCAATCCTGCAAGAAATCTTGGTTTGGGAGATCTGCGTATGATAAATGTTTCTTGACTTGATGAGAGATTGAAACGGCAAGCCTCTGAACTCATGATTGAGCTTCAAGATGGTGAAAGTGATGTCGCATCTGTGGTGTACAAGGTTTGCATTGTCCTCACATAATTTTCATAAGATTTTTGCTGACAGAATTCCATTCCATGAAGTAAAACAAGATAGCACTGTTGTCCTTAGAGCCAGTCGCGGAATTTAACCTACCTCTACACTGAGAGCTTCAGTAAGGAGATATAGTTGGGTGGATGATAAAGACAAATGACTGACTATTCATCAAGTTATGAGAAGATCAAAATTCAGATTTTACAGATCTGAAGGCAATGGTAAATTTGTACAATGCCGCTCTCAATATTGACACATAAAATGCAAAGTAGCTCATTGGGTTGAATGAATTTGATATCTTTAAAAAGATGAATTCGAGTAAATGGTTGGATGGACCCATTACATATCTTGTTACAATCGCAGCCAACTACGAACGACTCTCAATCCTCCTCATGCTACCAGTCACTATCTCCTAATCCTTTCATCTCGATGAAACAGTGAGACCACTAGCAGATTCCACACCCCGGAACAATGTGCAATTACGCATCTGCTGCCCTGAACTATTCCGGACGCGCCGGACCACACCAGGGTCCAGCAGCCATGTAGGGTACTCAGAAGGTAACGGTCTCCCACAGGCTAGGAAAAGATGCCTGAAGGCTTGTAGTTCGGAGAGGAAAGATGGAGATACGATTACGGAAATGAGAGGTGAACGTCCAGAAGCAGAAGTTTTACATAGGAAAAAAAGAGAAAAAAATGCAAAGATGATAGAAAAGAGACGGAGACGGAGACGGAGACGGAGAACGGAGCCCTGAGGGAGAGCAAACAAACTGCTTGAGGAAAAAAAGGCACCATCCACCTTCTTTGACTCGATGGCATTGGATAGGAACACACCAACCGAGTGGTCGATGGTGCACCATGATATGACTGTGACGATGGTGGCATCATGATGGTGGTGTTGCTGTTCGAGGCCGTCAACTATATGGTTGGGAACAAATTATATCCTACTACTGTGCCGCAGTGCACTGGCTACCCAAGCCCGAATTGAGGTCTTATAGGCTGTAAGCAACGTGGATAAGAAACGTCAGAGGAAGAGAATGCTTACATTGACGACGGCTGGTCATCATGAGGCGCGCATTGATGGCGACACCTGGCCAATATTGCTCGTTGACAAAGTCAATGAGGAGACTACATCAGTGAGGAGACGAAGACGATTAAGCCACATCATTTCGAAAGGTGAGGCTTTTATGGACCCCAGCCTGATTTCAGCACAACGACCCTGTCCATGTAGGCGACTACCAGATGTCCTCAATCAAAGCCCTGGCAGGAAAAGCCATATCGATAGTCGCTGAATTTGTCTAGCCATCGGCAAGGTCACAACCACCGGGTGCAAAAACATCATTATATTCACTGGCTGTCTACCAGCGGCCACGAGAGTTATTGACATTTCCATCCACTTGGGGCAGCAACATTCCATTGCTGTGGCAAGAGTGCTGAGATCCCACTTTGCAGCAAGCCCAGATGGCAGCTTACACTTCTGGGATTGCCCCACTGACGCCAAATGGTTCATCCATGGCAAAGTACACGATGAGGCAACCAAGAATTTCCAATCGAGGAGTAAACACGAGAGTCATATGATGTCATTTGCCAGAGCGACAGCAAAGCCAGAATGTCGGAGTGGACAAAGGAATTGACTGAGGGAAGCAACCGAGACCGCAACTTCCTCATCACTAACATTGACAAACCAAGGCCAGCCTTCCCAACGTACACGAAAGGAAGAATGCGGATGTCACAAATAGGTCACTCTGTGCTCCCATAGGAAAGTACAGAGCGAGATTCTCCCCGAACGAACCCACCGCCTGCCCATGTGGTGAAACGGACCCAGGAAACAAACCGCACATCCTCATGGAGTGTCCTGGATACACCAAGGACTGCATAACAAGCCAAGTCCCATCCCTCAAAGACCTCATTCAGTTCCTTACTAACCTCCTTCGCATTTCAACCAGGGAACACCCTATCACTACTAGGCACAACCGCACAGACTACGACTCGAAGGTCCCTCCCTGGCGCCCTCGCGCTTCCCTGCTAAATCAAAGCTAGCTCTAGTGTCTTCTTCATATTGTGACTTCTTTCCTGTTGTCCTTTTATACATATGAAACTTATGAAGTAGTCGGTAGACTACTGTGGACTGTGTACGTACACCGCCTAATAAATTGTCGATAAAAAGATTGCTGCCAGTCGAACTTCGTCTTTCATCACTTCGCGCGATATTATTTATGGTCTGAAGCATGACTTCTCCAATTGCTAATAATGCATGAAGCTCGCTACAACTTCTAAATGACGCTACCTATCCATTGTTTCATTTACTGTACTCCTGAATGCAAGAATCAAACGCTGCGTTGGTTTCCTTTATGAGGTCGTCAGCTATGCCCCGATATTTTTCCTGGAAAAGTGTAAGCCATGAGAAACGAGAGGATCCCAACTGGAAAACACGTACAGGACATTTGTCATGTAAAGTTGCTTGAAGGAGGCGAATGCTCTTTGAGATAGTTTTCAAACAAGTAAGAATAAAGCCCTTCTCAAGAAAATAGAAGTTCGGCGCCTTAGACTTAAGATCAAGGAGGAAGTGCACAACAGTAGCCACTATGTCTTGAAGAATTTTGACAATTTTTTGTGCATCATTATCAGAAATGGCCCCCGTATTCTACATATACGGTGATTGCAATCAGACTCTAGGCCATTCAGGTCAAAATGCAAAATGTCACCTGAGCATCGGAATTGGCGCTTTCGATCAGTTTCTCAACTGCCATGAATTCCTGCAGAAGACCCTGAAATTTGGGTATGAGTTATAGTGGGGTTAAACACGGTTGACTACGAACTAGCCCATCGCCGATGTCTCCTGGACGGAGTTCCTTGATCTTCTGTCCAACATTCTGAGCCGCGTCGTAGAGATCTTGAAGATCTTTGAGAGCTTTATCTACAGTTATGCTTCTTGCAGCGAACATGACTGCACAGGAAGTAGATACTTGAGTTGCGTGATGCAAGATGGATGTTGATTAGTCGATTAGTCTTATAGTGAAATTCGGGTCAGGTG
>Ga0153951_1000545_pt1 | contig 14073 bp, 18 predicted proteins | sample TSNJ035MetaG_FD_102278 | JGI IMG/M metagenome (GOLD analysis project Ga0153951, IMG submission 102278) | Attine ant fungus gardens microbial communities from New Jersey, USA - TSNJ035 MetaG | ecosystem: Host-associated > Fungi > Mycelium > Unclassified | place: USA: New Jersey, Wharton State...
ACTTTGTACCAAAGGTTCCTCTCACACAATATCCACTATAAACCCCACAAATCTTGCTTATCTCTATTTTCTACCTTACTATCAAGACCACAACCCACCAACCTTTGAAAGATTAAAACAGGTATATACCTTGTGAGTGTGTAGCAAGTTGCTCAGCCACTGCACTATGCTGCCATAGCAGCCGCACCTCTATATATTATTTTCAACAAGTTTGTCTTTCAAGAATCTACAAAAGCCAAGCATGATGGACATAGACTTCAAATCTGTTATCAAGAAAAACACATTCACCTTTGACATTCAACTTGAATGACATGGTGTGTTCGGCATAGAGACTCCTGTCGGAGATGAAGATGAGGTCGGTTTTTACAGATATCTCCGTACCTGACGACCAACTGGTAGTCAACATGCAGTGATATCGATAACAACCCAAGCGTTTGGAACTGTGTCTCAGATTGAGCTCAGACCGAGAGGAGCCCCTGCCACAAAATCTACTTCAATTGACTATGACAAAAATGTCTCGTCTCGGAGGCGCTAACTGTGTCCTTAGTTCGTTGTTGTACAAAAGTATACTCCGAGCCACTAACTAATAGCCTGACAACTTACTAGCATGAGTTATCAAACCAAAATCGCGGTGTGTCAAAAAGTAGCTCAAATCATGACAGATGATTTGTTCCAAATCCGAAACTTATCCAGAAAACAAATATAGGGAACCGAAGAGATAACCCCTTTGGACTATCAAATTAATCAAAACATACAATCGACGGTCCAAGTCGATTTACAAGCAATTAAGGTTCCAATTAGTCAAGAATGATTAAGGTACAGGAAAAAAAGAAATGAGAAATGGTGCACACTCCGAGAACGGAGATGCCCTCGAGATCATGTTACACAAAACAGAAACGCAGAAGGGACAGTGAGACAAAATACACAGGGGATGTGTAAAATATGAAAAAGGATAAGGAGGGGGTATTGCACAAATGGATATCATTGATGTAAAATTTTATGCATGGAAGACGTAAGTGTTTGAATGGATTTGCTGTGGTCATCGTTTTTCGAAACTTGGACGTATTATCCAAGCATCTCGAAATAAAAATGTTCAACCCGTGGTTGAACAAATTCGGGGTATAATAATACAAAAGAGAGCAAGTGAAAGTGGAATGTCCGAAAGCAAAAGGAGCAATGTTGATGGCGTGGATGGGCGGCGAGGGAAGGAGATTATTGATCAAGGACAATGCGGAGTGTAAAACCGAATACTGGAACCAGCTTAAACCAAAGCGACACTGCTCTCGCAGTTCATCAGATATGTGCGGCCTACAACAATGCCGATCCCTCGTTGCCTGATGCAACAAGCCCTTTCCAATCCGCCCTCCATTTTTTCATGTTATTTCTCAATTTCTTATCTCCGAGCGTCTTGAAAATCCATGTCAAAAGTAGATTCTCATCTTCGGGTACGAAAAAGGAGGAGAGCAGAGAGAGGATGGTTTCAAAGTTTGCCGAGGATGATGTGATATGATCTATGCACAAGGATCACAATAAGATCAGTCAAATGAAGCATGCAATCAGAACGTACCCCGATAAACCCATACAATTGCCACAGCAACACCGATAAACAGGTCGTGTCCTTCTAATAGAAACGCATCCCACAAACGTAACTGCGTCTGGAAGGGCACCGAATTTGCGAACAGCGTGATATACCACTTGGTAGCATAAGACATTGTGGAAATCATGTGTTTCTTGAATGCCTTATATACATCGGGCATCATTTGTTGAATAATGCGTTCTTGGATGTATATGGCTTCCAAGAGGCCTGGGAATCCGGGATTGAAGATGGTGTGCATATTGTATGCATCATGTAGTCGCACAAGGGAGGCATACACGCGCTCGGGCTCAAAGTAACAGAGAAGGGTGGCGGCAATTGGCCCCATGCCTTGCACGTAACCACACGTCTGGCATCGCAAAGAAAATGTATGCAGAACGTGGAAGAGGGAGCGTTGTCTATGAGTATCGAACCTCAATCTTGAATAAATCATGGGATAAAACGTGGAGCTCACCCTGCGCCATACCTCGTTCTGAACATAACATGCCCACTTATCGTTCTGGGCACATCTAAGTCGATCTGCACATCATACTTTGAGGGTTTATCTAGCCCATCTTTATACTCTTCACTTAACCTAGCAACCTCCCGATATCCTGTGCTCGCGATTCTGTTCATCAGTAAATCCCATGCAGCACCTCGCCACCGGTCAGGGATCCCCTTATATACTCGATCGCGCAATTTCAATTCTTTGGCAGATCGGATACACCATGTTTCAACGTTACCGCCTGGATCACGAGAGCTGGGTTGCAACATTCGTGTCCATTTGGCTATTCGTGTACTTTCTCTAAAAGGTTGCACTTGAGGAGGTAAGGATTTGAGAGACGTAGCTGTTGCGGCGACGGACGATGGTCCTGCTGAAGCCCGAGAGAGACGGTTTGTTAGAGGTGCTGCGTTAAGGAGGATCAATCGGTCATGGGAGGGCACTGAGAAGAAACCATAGCTGACGTGTAGGCTGATTTAGTATGGAAACCCAGGGCAAGTAAACTCGAAAAAAAACCTACCGATCCACAACAGCCAGTAGCTCAAATTCCTTAGGATTCAAACTCTTCGTCTTTTCCCTTGCAGAAATTTCTGCCGTCAGCTGACTATGCCTATTAGAACCTAAACGTGCTCTTGTCCGTTCAACACCTTCCTCGTAGCCATCTCCCTTGACACCAGATACTTCGAGTATCGCGTAGGTACTTCGCACGTGGAAACTGTCGAAGTCTTCACCTTCAGATGGAACCAATGACAGTTTGCTTGAAGGAGAGCTAGAATTGGATTGCAATCTCCCAATAGATAGTCTCGTAGAGTTCTGTGGAGAGAGTAGGACTGAAGGGGTCAGCTGCTGCACTGAATTGGGTGGAGGAGTGGAAGGAGGAGTTGCAGGAGCGGACGGAGGTAACTCTCGGCTGATGGATACGGCTGAAAATTGCGGATGGAGAGAGGAAGTCTGGGACGAAGGACGAGATTTTGGGGAGATGCTGCGACTACAAAGGGACGATTGGGAGAGACCAGGAGGATGAGCACGAAGCCCACCTGGTGAAGGGTTTTCTGACACAGGTACATGGGCCGGTACGTCAGATGATTCAAGCGACTCGGACGGTGGAGGCTGGAGAGCTGGAGGGGGACTGTAGGGGCGAAGGGAGATGCAAGGGGCCATCGGTGGACTGAAGCGTCCTGAATAAGACGAAAGGCAGTCGATGTCTGTGAGATCGACTACCTGCTGTTGCTTTTGTGGTAGAGAATAAACTAGTCCAAGGCCAGACATGGATGAATCATGGGCACTCAGAAATGAACCGCGTTCGTTTGGCGAGTGGCTAAGATTGACAGGGGGAAGCATTGGGCAGTCTTTCAATCCCCGATTGCAGCTCCCTGACCAGCTTGTATTGCTGGCGTGGTCTTCACCATACATAGAATAGATAGAAAAGATGGTCGTCTCAGAAGATGCTCGCGGCTCCTCGGCAGTGGTGAACACGGTGTCTGGTTGCGACGAGGAAGCTGTGCTTGTCGAGGAGGGAGAGGAGGACTGGAGCCCGAATTCTAAGGGGGGAGGAGCATTCATGCGACAAGGTGGTGGTAGTAGACAAGAAGAAACCTGCGGAATTCGCACCATCACCGAATAAATAACTTGGCACCATTCTACCATGATCTGGCTATGCCTTGCGAAATTCGCTCAAGCTGGTTACTCTTCAGCAGCCTCCCAGCTTACTTGGTGCTACGAAGAACAGGGATCCGAGTGCAACAGCTGGCTGGATACCTTATCTAACCGATTCAGGCGCTGGCTGTAACACCCCCGGCTGATGCTGTATCTGTACTTGATTATCATTCGTCAAAGGGATCGTAACCTTTTGTGTTTAGGCGATAGTATCATTCAGACGGAGCACTATATGCTGACCGTTGACATGGTAAAGGGATGTCAGTGTTTCACCTCCGTGATGCCTTCACAGTCAATCCCTGAACTCTCTCGGACTGGCTCATTCTAGATGACTACCTTGTGTGGGATGTATAGAGTATCAAGTGGGACATGGGTAAAAATGGATACCAAAATTGCATTTTCCTACCAAATTGCCGATTTCAACGCATTCTGGCTTTGTGCAGTGATTGGGGTATTCTACTAGTCAACAATCAGGTGGATCAAGGAGAATTAGCCTTCGGGTATACCCATACGGAACCCGATCTGGAGATGTACTTAGGACTCACGGTTTCTTACATCTCAACCAAGCGAAATGATGTAAACAATACCTCTCGGGCGCCTTTTCAGGCAGTCGTGACACAAGAAATGGCCATTGAATCTCTTGAACAATACATCCAACTCATTAACATTGAGTACCTTCCAACATCAACGTCCCACTACATTGACATGCACTGACCTTGGCTTTCAAAATCAAGTGCACTAACAATTAACGACACATTCCAGTCATGTTCGAGCATGCTAATTTTTCGACATTCGGGTACACTGAAGACAATTAAGCTACTGTATCTAACCGATGTTGATGGGGCTGCAGCCAACGACAACAGCACCGTCTGGACGAAATAATCAGCGCCATTTCAACAATCAGGATCATTGAAAAAAGTGGAAGAGGGCTTACTGAAGTTGTTGTCATTGCAGCAAACGGGTTGAGGAACACTAGGGAAAATAACAATAAGCATGGTATAAACCATTGATGACCAAAGACAACTCACCAATTGTTCCCACCAACACCAATAGCACTGACAGAGGTGCAGTCAAAGCCAACGTCGCCAGTCGCGTTGTTGAGGACGTCCTCAACGCTGGCGTTACCCAAGAGACCTTCATCGCGAAGGGACTCAATTTTGTCCCTAGTAGAACTATCGCTTGCTTTCTGTACTGAATTACAGCACTGGACACTTCCAACATTACACTGGGCGTTGCCCTGGGGCATGGCAACGGCAACAGCAGCAGAAACGAAGGCAGCGATGGCAAAGAAGTTGGCGTGCATAGTGAAAATAGGGATGATAGCGATAGAGTGTACTTTTCGAAAGTCGAAGACGGATCTCAACTGAAGAACCGTTGCTGGAGAATCGAGGCTTAAATATCTCTGGAGACTGGCCAAAGGACTCTAAACAAAAAAAATTTGGTAGTAGACCGAGTTTGCCAAGTGAGAGCCTTCTTCCCTTGCAGAAATTCAAAATTTTTGATTACGATAAACTGAGTGCTTTCTTCATTTGCGCTCATCCGACCTTTGTGCGCGTCTGACCCTAAGGATCGTCATATAACCCCATATAGACCAAGACTTACCATTTATGGACTAGATGGTTACCTCAAAACCCCTGAGCTTGGGCTATGACAATGTATCGTGTTGTACATCCTTCGTGTAGTGTGCATGGTTCACACTCACAGGAACAATATGTCTCTCGTAATTGATCTTTGAGTGAATTCAAGTTTATGAACGAGAAGTACGTGGATAGTGTCGTCCAAGATAGTTTTATCTTGGCTAATCATCACCTGCTGAATGAATGTGTTGTGTAGCGGAGAAGGTGATGAGCTAATGAATACCCTTACGAATCATGACTCTAGTTGGTGCAAGAAATTAGTGCATTTCTTGCACCCTTAGGAGCAAACAAAATTAGTATAGTCAATGTTGACCTCAGTTCTCATATCAAAAGTGATAGGTCAATGATGGAGAGGTCTCATATATATATATAAGACTATGTTTATTTCACTTCCATAAATACTTGGCACTGAATTGCGCTCTTACGTACCCTAGTGATCTGCATCTCGAAGGAAGAAGTAAAAAATTGCACAGCCACTGTACAGACCCGTTCGGGCCTGCTTGATGACCAAGGCCTGATAGCGAACAATAGATGGATGATAGCTTAAACCATACAAGTGCCGCTGCGTTGCAATGATGTCGACACTGTAGTTGATCAATCTTTGAGAAGAAACACTGAGAAATATGAACGAACCTGGCCTTGCTATATATGGATATGCTGATCCTTTGTCAAAGGCCTCGAATTTCCTGTTACTGAGGCGTGGCAAATGTGCACCAGCCGCAGGTCTATGAGTATTTATACTACTACAGCACGATAGTTCTATTACCAAAGAGTAACAGTCCAAGACGTCGTTCGAAATAGAAAAAACCTTTCGTTTCAACATTTCCGACAACATGAACATATGATATCAGGGCAGAATTTTCTGTATTGAAGAGGACCGCGGCAGACATACCTCTCCAGTCGGAAAATAGAGCTATTGATGTCGTACCTCACCGGTCAAGGTAGTCGCGTTACCTTATATATACGTTCTCCTAGTCCATTCCACCTCAGTCGTCAATCCGCGCTATTGACTACTGAGGTGAGACCCATCTTAGAAGTACTTAGCGTCGTGTGTCTGATATGCTATTCTAGATTAACTTTGTAAAACTCTGGAAACAGAGATTAGAGAGACCTTCAGTGACGAACAAGCTGGCTTGAAAGTTCATTGATCGATTGTGGGATCATGTACCGTATCATGTGATGAATGTGGCGTTAAAATAGTGTCAGTTCATCAACCTATTGTGTGATTGATGGTGGTCAGGGCCTCCTTTTATTGGATCGAGATACGTTCTGATCAGAGTCATTGGCGACCTTCTCGATGATTATGATCTTAAGTATACTTGAAAACGTTGGTTTGGCCAGTAACCGCATCCTCCTCTCGCTTAAATGTAATAATCGGTGTTAAAACATACTCACCTATATCCCCTACTGGGAAATTCTACACTGCCCATTACCATTTTCCTTGTAAGTGCCTGGATCTCGTATAGTATATCCTCCGCGTCTAAGCATTGTAGCTTCCTTGTTGCCAGGCATAAACAAAGGAAACATGGTAGCGAGATCAAGTGGGCTTCTCTCCACCGATGATGTTATTCTCAACTCATTGGGTGTCCTGATCCATCGAGTATATGCATTTTTCTCGGGTAGGACCTTTAGCATTAGTCTTACCATTACCAATTAGTCCAGAGGTCAACATCAAAATGAACTCGCCTCGTTCTTGATTCTGTAGCAATAGATCTTGGCAAATGAGCAAAAATTTGGAACCCTCTGTGGTTACATCATTAGTCGTTTTGCTTTCCTCAACCCTTGGGCAACCTGATCGATGTCGTTTATGAACGTTGAGCTTCTACAATCAAACAAGTGAGACTCACGCATCTGTGCCAGTGAATCAACATTCCTAATTGAGAAAGCAACATCGCCTAGACGGGTGGACGAGTCTCCGGTTAGCCGGATGGAGATAGGTGAAATAATTCCCGATGTATGATTAAGAAACTGGATGAGATGGGATGTGAGGCTTGCTGACGGAGATGCATCGTTCTACTTCAACGCTCTACAATGTTAGATGAGGACATTCAAGGTCACGTGTGAGATGTCACAGCTTCAGACTCGACACTGATTATCCAAAATGAAAACCATGACTTGGCTTGTCTTTCAGAATTCTTTTTTTAAAAAATTTCAACTTGTTCCGCAGTGTACGGACACAGTCCGCAGTCTTCCAGGATTTGAAAGAGAGCAATTCCGGTCTCAGGTTAATCTCGCTAACCAAAATGGTTCTGATGTCTGACTTTTCTGTTGGTTGGTCGTTTAGTGAGACATGGGCTGTTTTATTTTTATTTCTGTATACCGTCCCAAGAGCTTTAAAAAGGCCAGTGAAAGGGCGGAGAAAGGCAACTTGTCGCTCTTTACTAGTTCTCTGCTCTCAACTATGCGCGTCTTCATCGCTTTTTGCACTCTTTTCAGTCTTGTCCTCGCCATCACTGCTAAACGTACTCAAAATCATGATTGCCCTTCTGAAGAACCATCTGGATATGGTTATCCTTCCCCAACTGGCAGCCTCGCCAGTCCCAGCCCTACGAGCAGTCCCGCCACCTCAACGACCTCCGGCTTGATTCCGGGAAGTAGTCCAAATCCTGATGACAGTGACCCATCATATTCGTGCCACTCTGGTTCTGTCCAGTGCTGCAATAACCTTTACTCTTACGATCACCCAGAGGCCCGTGATCTTGTTGGCCGAATGGACATGAATTTTGCTCGCCAGCTACCCAGCTTTGGTTCCTTTGGCTTTGGCTGCTCTCCAGTTGTTTTAGGGGGTGGTAGTGGAAGCGTTCAATGGTGAGAGTCTGAACTCTATCTTTCTTGGATGATCTTAGTGACCTGGTAATGTAGCAATTCCCAGGTTGTCTGTTGTCAGAACACTACTGCCAGTAAGTCTGATGCTCCAGAAATTGCGAGTGACATTGAATGTTTTCTCCTAGACAGTCTGATTTATGTGGGGTGCAACAATTTCAACATTGGTTAAGTTTGTGGTTCCGAGTCCTGTCTGCCCTTTTTGTGTTTCTCAAGTACAGGAGCTATTTGATACCTGTGTTTAACTTTTTTCATGTTTCAGTGCCTGTGATTTTGTTTTCTTGTTTACCTTTTTGCTTTATTAATATTTACTTCTAAAGTCATTTGGCTTATGTCTCTTATGTTGTTTGGTGTAAGGTAGTTTTGTATCAGACAGGCTGGGTCAAATGTTTGAAGAATGTTCATATGGACTGTCTGAAATGAGTAAAGCATGGCTAAGAGGATGTAAGGAGCAAGGGCGCATTTAAGGACACTGGTGGATCTTCTAGGAACTATTGACTTGTCTAATTTTCTCTACTACTTGTACTTGATACGTGTATTTAGTGAGTACTTTCTAAGTGGGCCTCTTGTTATCAATTCCTTGCAATCTTGTTCTAAAATACTGATATGAATGTGATTTTATGTTTCTGAAAATTCGAGGTGCGAGAAAGAAGTTAAGTGTCAGGACATTTGGCAGCCTGTCACAAAGTGATGCTGGACCTCTTCTGTTGGATTATCCAGCGCTACACTAGATTAGGTCTTGTCTCATGTCTTTATATTCGCATGTTCCGCTCTATTATCTTAGGTAGAAATAGATAGAGATGGCAGTGAAGAGGCTTGTTGCACGCTTGCAATGATTTTTGTATTGCCCAACCGTAACTCAACATCTTCTCCATCGGTTTCCTTGTCCACCTCCAACACTCTCTCTACAGAAATACGACAACGTTATCAAGCAACTGCCTCTTTGTAAGATTTGAATCTTACAACGTAAATGAATGATTCTCTGGCGCATGACATTCAATTTGTATGTGCTATCGCACTATTTATCTTGCCAGTATTTTCTTATATATTTTGTTCATATGAGCTTCTTTCTGTGTATGATTCCAAAATCGAGCTAAGAAAGACGTTCATCCTGACGTATGGCTGTGACGCAATGTGACACAAAGATTTCTACTTCGTCCACACAATGCTGGGTTGGAAGTCAACAAGCCAGCGCACTTTGCGGCTAGTCCATCGAAAACCCTTGACAATACGGACATATGCTATCTCTCTAGATGCACCACAGCGCCTGCCTGGTAAGAAATATCCACGTGTCTTTACAGGTAAAAAGGCAGATCTGTACAATTGGTACTCCAACCTTCTCCAAACATACAAAGACTCTGTCATCCTCTGCTTACAACATGAGGAATTTACCGCAGACCGTCTCCGGAAATTGCGACTGGACATAATGACTGCCGCACAACGCTCTGCACCGTCGTTGGCAAATCCAACATCAGAAGCCTCACTACCTACGTTGACTGTTGTACGGACGAACATTTTTGGAGTGGCTCTCCGTGATCGCGCAGGGATTGATAAATCTGCTGTGAAAAAGATGGTCAAGGGAACGAAGGGATCTTTCGCCCTTCTCACAATGTCGAACTTCCATCCACCGCAGCTCAAAGCTATCCTCGCCGCTATGGCGAAGAGTGCTCCCCCGAAAAAACCAAAATCACAAGAGGAGATTGAACAGGAGCAGGCAGCTAAGAAAGCTGACCCCGCTCAACCAGGTCGAAGGATGAAGCGTGTTCGTCCAATCCGCACGCCTGAGCTGAAGGTTGTCGGGGCATTGATTGAGGATCGGGTGTACATTAAGGGAGCTGTAGCTGATGTGTGCAAGTTGCCGACATTGGATGCATTGAGGTCGCAGATTGTTGGGTTGTTGGGTTCGGCAACATCACAATTAGCGGCCGTCTTAGCTCAGGCCAGTGGAGGTTCCTTGGCGAGAACTCTGGAAGGGTTTAAGAAGGGACTTGAGGAGGAATCAAACAAGTAATTATCTTAGAAAATATTTACAGCAGTATACATTAATACTTCAATCTTTGTGACACTACATCACGTTAGTCACGGCCTACACATCTCTCTCTTCCACGAATACCATGTAGGTGTACTTGTGCAGTTGACGCGAAAATAATGTATTCATTAATATGCAGGGATGATGATGATGAATTTCTTTACGGAGGTTCAGCTGAACCCGCTCCATTACCAACCGGTAAGAATTTTCCTAGCAAATCCCAACATTATTTTGTAAACATAATGCAAGATGAGCAAATGGATTGACTTGTTTCTCATACATATACTTTATTCGCGTGAACGCAAATAATGGAACTCCAGCTCCTCTGCCGTGAGTACTCTGAGTCCTCGTTAGCCTGATGTGTTTTGAAGTTTATTTGTCTCATAGGATACCTATAGACAATGCCAAAACGTCTACCGGACCGGGACTTATTGAACAACTAGAACAGCAGGCGCAGAAACAAAATGAGGATCATGACGATATCTTCGACCGACTTCCTTCAACATCGATGCTTACCAGCGCTTCTATCCCGCCCCCAACCAAAGATTCACGGGAATCCTCACAGGACGTGGATCGCGATATGGTCAATGGCGCTGACGCAGAAGACGGGGAACAGGATGAACAGGACGAACAAGAGGAAGAAGAAAGTGATGATGTACGTCGCATTTCCGTAACTCGTATCTGCTTTTCGATTCACAAGACTGCGGTGTGGCTAGGACATTGAAATTATCCTTGACAGACCATCGCACTCTTTGGACCTTCGGTATGATCCTCTCGCTCTGTACGCGTACTGTAAGATTTACAGCTACTATTTGAAGACCCGGTAGACCTACCAACCGTCCAACAACAACATCTCGAGGTCTGTCTTTTCTTTCGCCTACATATCCAACCGACATATATACGCTCCTCAGCTCCAGCCCCTGCTTTCACAACAGAGTACAGCCCCATCCAACGTGGTGGTGCTATTCCAAACGTTCATCCTCCTTCTCTTCAAACACCTTCAACCCCTTTACATGCACAACAAATTCAACAATCTTCCTCAACAATATCACCTTCTCAACTCCAACCCTACCACATTCAAGCCCAAGTTCAAAACCAACAGTATCAACAAAGTCAAATTCAAAAACCTGATGGACCAGACCCAAACACGCTTCCAGCGGTTACCGCACCTCCTTCTCACCCAGAAATCGACCCGGACGTTGTAGGCATGTTCGATGGTCGTTCCATCCTGGAAGTTGATTTGGGTGCTATGACTGATAAGCCATGGCGTCGGCCTGGATCTGACATCAGCGACTGGTTTAATTACGGATTTGACGAGATCTCATGGGAGGCATATTGTTATCGCAGGAGGGAGCTGGGTGATATTGCCAGCGTCCTAAAAACAAATGTTATCGTACGTTTTTCCCTTGGTATCTTTCTATATCTCCCTCGTCAATTGACATTCTCATCTCTCTAGAATTTCGCTGGAATGGGCGAGGATCAAATAACTGCTCTACCACCTGAACTTCGACAAATGGTCATGACAGGTACATCAGCCATGATGTCCAACGGTATGCAAGGCAATCCCATGAACGTTGCCTGTCCCTCTTCAGCTATCATGAATCCTCAAATGATGATGGAAATGCAAAACATCATGATGAATATGGGCGTGCAAGATATGGCTACTGCAGCACAAATGATGCAGCAACTCCAACAGCAACAACAAGCAGTTCAAGATGGTACTGGTGTCGGCGCTAATGGTTCTGCTGGAGGTGGAGGACCTGGGGGACAGGCTGGTGCTGGAGGAGGTCCGGGGTTAGGTGGACCGCAGGATGCAGGTGCAGCTATGATGATACAAGAAGGATATCCTGGTGGTCCAGGTGGTGTAATGAATTTGAGTGGAATGGGTGCAGCGGATTATAGTATGCAGGTGCGTTGTACATATTAGAATTCGAAAACCCCCCATAGTCCCGTCTGTTGGGGGTTTGTTGAGTACTGAGATTGACTGAAATTATCTTCTTATTCTCTGTAAACGAAATTTCGATTTCCTCCCTCGTCTTGGTCTTTTATTCTGTATCCTGTCCAGATGCAAGACCAGAGTCAGATGCAGATTTATCCAACCATGGACGGTTCAACCTCCATTGGCGGTGGGCAACAAGGCCCCTTAGGCTCAGGTCCAGGTTAAGCTCAACTTCAAATCCAGGGTAACTCCTTGACTCAATACTTTGATCTCACAGGAACAACTAGCGGTCTTGCGTCCTCAACGGGAGGAACACCTATTCCTGTTGGCCAATTACCTCCAGGTGTAGGCGGAACAACTCCTGTCCTCGGGGTTGGCGTTGGGCGAGGTACTGGAGGAACACCTCTACAAACATATCGCGCTACATCGAACGGAGGAGCTGTAGCTGTTCCGAGTAATGCTACAGGTGTTGGTGGTGTCGTATCAACAGGAACTACTCCAACAGCTGGACGTGGCGCTGCGCCACTCGCTAATATGGCTCGTGGGAGAGGTGGATTTATTGGTGGACGTGGACGCGGTATGTGATATATCCTCAGTCATTGAGCTCATCGTTGAAAATCGTGTGTACATAGGGGTAGTAGCACCTGTTCGACCAGCTTCTCCACTTCCGCCAAATGTACCTACAGGCCCTCGTAATCAAAACAAATACAGAGATAGGGACGGTAATGCTCCCGCTGTTGATGGACTTGATTACGGTGGAGGTGGAGGTGGAGGAGGGAGTGGGGGTGGGGTTGTAGGTAGCGCAAGCGAAAGAGAAAGAGATATACGAGATAGAGATAGAGAACGAAGTGAAAGAGATAGTCATAGAGATCGCGACAGGGGAGAACGTGATCGCGATTCTCACAGAGATAGGGACAGAGATCGAGATCGGTCGGAGAGGGATAGAGATCGTTCGGATAGGTCAGAAAGAGATAGGGAAAGGGAGAGAGATAGAAGTGTGAAGGAAGGAAGAAGAACGCCCAGTGCAGAGCTTGAAGATCGGAGTTCTAGTCGGTATGTTTTTTTTTGGTTACAGCATGGTGTACTGTTCATGTTCAATGTGTCCTTTATAGGAAACGGAAGGGTTCGCCAGGACTGGAAGACACGCGTTCATCAAAACGGCGCTAGTGTACTAACGACAACGAGGCTGATTCATCGAAATTTTACTTATTGACATACTTCTCTAATCTATCCTCGAGATACTTGGGCCATTTCACTTTGTTGCATGTCATCAATAGTTGACCTAAGGATCACAATGTAAAAACAGAAAGGAAAGTATATGAAAGCAAATAACCATGAAGGGCATAGGGATAGAGATATGAATACTACAAGCAAAGGGAATGGTGGGGTGTTGAAGATTTCAAAAAGAATGCTGATGGATAGGGAGAAGTAAAAAAAAAAGAAAAAAAGTCCAACAAGTAGTTGTATGTCCATGTACTTGCTATGCTTTTCCACCTGTGCGGTTTCCCGCAGCTCGTCGTTTTCCGCCCCTGCCTGATCGTTTGTTGTTCCTCTTATTTTTACACGTGTCACAGAACCAAGATCCCTCCGGACATACCGTCAATCCAATACATGACAAATGGAACTGTCAAAAGAGTTGATCAGATCAAGAACTTGACAGAAATGAGAGGACATACCCATTCACGTTCGCAGTTTTCGTCGTCACAAGCAATCATTTCCCCATAGCTGACACCATCACAATAGCAATAAGTTCTATTATCATCGTTGTCGCCGTCAGCATCTCCAGCATCGCCAATCCCTCCATCAGCCCCCTCGCCATCAGCCGCATTCAAATTAGCATTATTTGAACTTCTTGCTCCTCCCCCTACACCATTTGCATTCGTCGTATTTGAATGCACAGACGCACTCCGTGCA
>Ga0153951_1000546_pt1 | contig 13982 bp, 15 predicted proteins | sample TSNJ035MetaG_FD_102278 | JGI IMG/M metagenome (GOLD analysis project Ga0153951, IMG submission 102278) | Attine ant fungus gardens microbial communities from New Jersey, USA - TSNJ035 MetaG | ecosystem: Host-associated > Fungi > Mycelium > Unclassified | place: USA: New Jersey, Wharton State...
ATAGCACTGAACCTCGGCCAACTCCTGACTCTGACAAGACTCTAGTTCAACCCACCCAACCTTTGACAGCCAATTGTCCATCGCTGCATAGAAATGTTATCAGGCCCATGCCCCCGAGTTTTCCAAAAAGTGACTGAAGAGTGGCCGGAACCAGATAAGTGGCCACCACTACCAGAATACAGGCCATCTCGAATCCCCAGGTCATTCAACTTCCTGTGGAATCCGATTTGCCTACGGTGCCGGTTGCAAAATCAAAGTGTCCCCATTTCTGTAGCTGACGCTCTATGTGACCTCGTCTTTCAACAACATCTAAGAAGATAATCCATCCTCAAATGAACTTCTTTGCACCTCCCCTGTCAGCCGCCCTTGGGGATTCAATGAAGACCAGTCCTCATTTATTCATAATATAAAGAGTCTTCGCCTGCTATATCAGCTATCCCCACGATACTCTGCATATATTCTTTGCCCTTTGCAATTGAATATGAAGACCATCAACGCTTCTACCTTCTTGGTGATTTCTTTGACTGTCATAGCCAACGTGCATGCTGTTCCTACTGGGATAACCCCTGATGTGTCAACCACCGGCATAAATACTGACAACACTGGTCGGGGCAATTCATTCACTACCACCAACACGAATAAGGTTGGTGACGCTGCTTCAGAGTAAGTTCTAGCATCACTTCCGTAGATGAAAGTTAATATATCCAGTTCAATTAGTGATGATGAGCCTCCGGCTTTCACGAAAACGCAAGACTCCCACGACAACGGTACGACGGGAGATTCTCATTCGGACACAGACTCTAACCCTGGTTTTGATTCTGTTTTCGACTCTGATTCCAACTCTTCTTCCAAATCTCATGATGACCCCGACACTCCCCTCGATAATGAACCTGAATCCTCTGCCTCCCCCGATACTAAATCCGACGCTGGCCACAATCCTGGTTCTTCTCATGAATTGGATACAGGCTCAAATGCAAAAGCGAAGACAACAGCATCTGGCGATGATGTACCCGATTCCATTACTTCTAACAGTCCTTCAACGGATCCCACCGGCGATTCGACTACTGTGCTCCTCGAAGACACTTTCACTGCTTCAGATGACACGCTTGCTATCACTAATTTTGCCTCCGTCTCCGATGATCCGATGACCTGGTCTGTCTCACCTGCCACAATGGTGGCCCTTCCCAAGCCTCGTCCGCCCCCAAGTCCCCCAGCCACAATGATGCCACTTACTAGCACCGTCCCACATCCCTCTGTCATACTATCACTCTCAACGCCAATAAGCAGCGGTGCTTTCAGAATGAAAGTCATCTCATACGAGGGGGCGATCATTGCGTTGTTCGTTAGTGCCATCGCAGTCTTCTTGTGATGAATGTCCCCGTAGACTTTAAGAATATCTTGAACTCCACCATCCTCTCGGTGACACACCATAGATGCGTACATAATTGATCTTTCCTGACGGTATTTATTTTGAGTACGAAATGAGCAATGCAGAACCATAGAGTAATCAGAGAGTATGGTTATTATACAAAGGATTTAGACCAATGCAATCGAAAACCAATCAGGCTGAACAGATCCTCATTCTTATCTTGATTTTGTTGCCATCTCCGAAAGTCACCTCCGTGTCAGTCAATAGAACTTGATAAAAAGGTAGAAATGCCCATGTATTTGACGTCTTTAATGCTTATCTTATCAAGCTAAATACCTTCTCCCAAAGCAGCATCCGAGAGGCCTGGAGGGAAATAGACAAGAGATGACTCAATCAAAAGAGAGAATATTCTCGCCTTGTTTGACTTCTTGCAGTCGGAGCATACTATCATGAGTGAAAACTTATCAAGGTCCTCAACAGCATGATCACATATCGCTCTTCATTGGTGTTCTTCCACAACTAACCACTTCATGAATATTTCTTTCTCCTGTCCAATACGATGACATTTATATTTATGGCATCGGTCTCGACAATTTTTTGGCAACCGGAAAATGACAAAGATCCATCGTAGAGGGATAAGATTAAAACCGAGTGTCGCACCTCTCCAACATACTGTATCTAGCTGACTCTTGCTACAGTATGGATCCTACAAGCCCGATTGACAGGAAAAGCAAGATCAAGACCATTTTGAGATGTGCCTATCGTCTTAGTTTTGTCAATCTATATGATTTTCTAGAATGGATTCTTTACTTATAAAGACATCTTTCTCCGAGTACTGACAGTACGTTGATTCAACACAGTAAATAGAAGAGATTTGGCGTGTTTGATGACACGGTTCGCATCAACTAGATTCAGACTATAGGGTTAACTACTAGGTGCTGTGAGCGTATCACACTTGGTACTATGCTCTGACGACAAAATAGTACGCACGACCAACCATCTCTCATCTGATAAGTTGATTGAACAAAGATAAGACGATATCACTTGACGATTTGTCCGCCTTGCCATCAGATCCAACACTTTGTGTTCCACTGTGGGCCTAGGCTGTATGCTATCCATTGCTTTTACCAGGGCATATGTCACTAATAGTGAGTTTTCCGAAGCCCGGAGCCCCGCTGACAGTTGAGAGAAGCATTGTCAGCATATCTTGGAAAGCAAAGACATTTCTTAGATCACTTGCTCAATCAATGTTGAAAGGGACTTGGTAGCAGTAACGTAGAATCAATCATAAATAAATGTCATGATAAGCTAGAGCAAAAGACGGGGCCTGCGCTCAAGTTGCAGAAGAGAAAGATAGCGAACAAATTTGTTGACTGGACGATGGTGCATCATGATAATGTTTGATAACAGTCGCGCAGGTGAGTACCAACATGGAAGATATGAATTGCTGAACTATAAATTGTCTCTAAAATCCAATTAAAAATATAGATCACGATTAGCAACCGCCATCGAGGCGATTCTTTGGCCACTCGCTCGGATAGTTTGGAGCGTTCCATAGTGTCAGATTGAAATTGGTATATGCTTCCTCATACCTGGCAGTGGTAGGCAAGATTGCAAATCCGATAAGTGACAAAACAGATGTGCAGACAGGGACGTACGTCTCGATGTATTTCATGGTTGGGTAGTCTACCGGGTCACAACCAATATTTATCGCATCCTGCGGCTGATAGACACGAATATAATCTATACTCATTGTCGCTGGCAGTTGCAGATTATCGAAATCAATCCAGCCGAAATTCTGTGAAAAACCCAGATTGGCAATAATGTACTATAATCGGATTGTTAGCCAATATTCTCAAGTACTCCCATGAAATGCACCATTGGCTCCTCAGGTACAGGTCTGCCATGTATCTCAGTTTCTGCATCTGGTCCCATGCCTGCTCCCATCAAGGTCCATGCCTTTGTCCCATCATTGATCCAGGTGACATAGGATTTATCGAAGCTATCACACGTCTTTGCTTTAGTTTGGAAGTAAGAATGAAAACCTGGAACACTTACCCTGGCTTGTATTCGAAGCCGTAGATGGAGAAACACCCCTTGTTGAGCTCATAGCAATCTTGATTCGTGATTGTTAAACCGCTGGTAGTTTGCTGATAAACGCCTAACAGGACATAAATCATGTGGTCGTCGCCTATGAACATAAACGTGTTGTAACGCACCACCATGATATGAATTGAGCACAGTATTCTGAGCATCGTAGATGATCAAGTTGTCCGAGTTGTTGAGCCATTTATAACCAGCCTGTGTCAGAGGTAGTATTAACCTTGAATGATCACTGCACAGAGGGAAAACCCTCACGTTATATGGTGCCCACTGAGCTGACTGAGAGACCTTTCCGATCCCACTGTCGATCGTAGCCTCAAATACATCGATCTCTGGAGCAGCGCGACCCACATAACTTCCATCGGATCGAACAGGTCCCGGATGAGACTGTCCAGGACAAGTACAAGCGGCTGAAAACCGATTGATTCAATAACCCAATTCTTGCATGCAGGTAACACATGAGCTGCGAACTTACAGAGACGCTGGCCAGGCAGAAAGGACTATTTTAGACATCACCGAGCTGTTAGACAATTGAAAAGTCATCAGTGACTTACCAATACGCCACCCCATTCAGGATCACCTCCAACCAAAGCCGCTGCCGGGTTCTGAGCCCCGGGATACGTTTGATTTGGAAGTGTCCCGACATCACAAGCATCATACGAATATGGCCACTGGTAAATAAGAGGTGAGAGATTCTGAATTCAGATGTTATGTATAAATGAAGCCTACCATGCCCTCCAGAGTCGCCCCGAATCCCGCACGTCCTTTTCACAATAAGCTTCCTTAAAAAAAACTCTGAAAGAAAGAAGAAAACAAACCTAAATTTCCCATTGCCCAGCTGGATGCAGAAGTTTAAAAGCCATCAGCACTCCTCAAATTTCCTGCAGTGGTAGGTTCAGAACACTCACACGGCTGGCCATAAGCCACTGATGACGAGATTTCAAAAATTGGAATAGGTCAGCTTATGTAGCTATCTTTACAAGGCATGGCGAAAAAGGGCACAATCTATGTTGGAAAGAGGTGTCTGAACGATAGATACATACCTAACCTTAGTGCCTCCAGGGAGCGTCACTGAAGCTAAGCCCATTGCATGATGTCAGATTGTTGTATTACAGAGTACGACATAAGCAACGCACTTTCTAGTAGACCACCGGTGAAGCAAAATTTATTCCTGAAATCATCGTCAGAGGACATGTTATGATCATTAATGGAATAAACACATACCAAGACTGTATCTGTTGTTGTAGAGAACGTAAGCCCTAGACCAGTTGCTTTTGTGAACACCTTACCATGCCAGATCGATATTTCAAATCATGATTATCGACTGGATTGGCCGGAGACAGCTTCAGTCTGAGCGCTCCACCCTCAGTTGTCACTGAGATTTCATTGAATGACACTCGAGGGAAGGGTCACAATGCGAAAACGAACCCTGTTGTGGGTCATACCACTCAAGATCATTCTAGATATAAATCAGCAAAGTCCAGTCTGAACATTGATAATGTCAAACAGCAACCCACGGTTCCCCAATAATGTAGATCCATGGCTTCCCAGAATGGGTCATCTCCAGGATAGAACGTCCGTCCGTCCTGATTAAATTCATCCGAAAAGACTAATTGCAGTACTTGATCAGGATGCGTATATGATTTCTTCGTATACGCTTCCTGTGGTGTGTCCTTGTCAATGAGCCCCAAGTTTCCGGGCATATTGGGTACTTGTCCAGTCGCATTAATGCCACCAAGGTTGAAGCCACCTTGATTCGTGGGTTTCTTCTTAGTAAAATGCTGTAGAACAGGAAGGCCTGAAAGAGAAAATTAAAACATTATGGGCATTGATATTCTCAATACGAACCAGCACTGTTTTCAATGGTGGGTCAATGACTTGACCAAGAGCAAGATGGTCAAGACTCACAAAAGCATCAACATCCCTGCTACGAGGATGAAGAGGCAACCAAGATTGGCAATACCCCGGCTGGTACATATTGTCCCCCCTCTGTCCGATTTTCTGTCTCGTCGTGGATCGGGGTTGTGCAGAAGATCGTCTAATTCCGGTGAGTTCATTAAGAACGGCATACCCCAAGAACGAGGTGATGGTGCCAGCGAATACTATAAGGATAGAATAAGGATGGGAACACAGAACAAAAGATAAAGGCGTGAATCACCTTGTCTGCGATTGATCTCTATGAGTATGTCCACGAGCACATCAGCGGCAACAAAAAAATGCGAGAAATGAAGTACAGTGTCAATATTTAGATCTCTGATATGCTTTCTGTTGCTGGCTTCTGAATTCCCAATTCGAGATGTGCCGAGAAGTGCTTCGAATGAGGTAGCAGCAACCTGACTTGGTAATACATTGTTGTTCAAGCTGACCATACTATCAAAAAGTTGAGAAGGTTGAAAATGGTAGGGGCAGTCTTTACCTTAGGCAAGCAACAAGGTGTTCCGGGGAATTGAGTGAAATGAGCGTGAATATTGAAAGGACAAAAAACACGAAGAAATAGTGAACAAAAGTACTAGTTGTCAATCACTTCACAGTCAGAGTCAAAAACTGAGGGTTTGATGAGATGACGAGACGATGTTGCTCACTCGAACCGGGTGGCACTATTTTTGCGCCGACACGTAAAACCACTAGCGGTTGAAATGATTCGGCGCCTAATGGAGAAGCAAAGGCATTTTGGATGTGCATGATTGATCTTTCAAAGAGAGCGAGAACCTCTCCTGAGTGGGCTTAGCACCCGGTTTTCAACTTGAGCTGAGATAATAGGCATCATACTTTTCATGCAGAGTGCAAGGATCTTCGCAAGGATCTTCGTGGCGGCACCCCAAGACCACTTTCTGTCACTGTCTGCAAATTCCTGATAGCAGCTGAACATTTAACATTAGCGGCAGCCTTTCAAAACACTCGTCAACAAGCTTCGAATAATCATGTTATTTCTCGTTGCCAAGAAGGAACTCGCAAGACTGGATCCTGCACCTTGACAAAAGTAGAGCGAGCGTGAACGAAATAAATTGAGATGCCTCCTTACGTTTTGAGTTATTTTGATCCACTTATATCTATGTGGTCATGGGTTGTGATCCAAGCAAATGTGATGTAGTGTCGTAGCGATCTCGTTATTGGTGGAGGCGCCGTGAGAAAGTTCGGCGCTTCGATGGAAAATTACTCATGGTCTTTTCATACTCTGAGTTAGCTACAATGGACCGAGACATCAAGTGTACATGTCACAACAAACGCTTACAGGCAGTCGTTCGGCCAATCTTGAACTCACCATTATACACGAGCCGATTCGATCCTAGCATATTTTTACGATAACATGAGATGAACAAGATGATAATAATCGACTGACCTTTGCGAATGGACTGAGGCATCCTCCATTTTCTGAGTCACTCGGACTTGATTGGCTTTTAACAAATCCCCATGTTGTTTGGTGCAATGTGTCTATACACAAACAATTCATCGGCCAGGGTTTGATGTCAATTGATTAGTCAACATCTGCCTTGTAACGTCAGCACTTTGACTGGCAACTGCTCATTCCACTTGTCTCCCATTTTGTTTGAGTTTCCAGCTGAATATATATCTAGCCAGTCTGTCCAAATACATGACTTTTGGATATATTTTTCTGTCTCCACTTATCATAATGTAGTGTCAAAATTTGTGGCTGTTGATAGCTCAATGAAGCATTTTTACACTTCTTTATGGATTATGTACCCTTCAGTATACCCTCCCATTGCTTGCTCATATTAATCTATTTGAGTCCCAGATGTCGGCAATGTAGGAGACATTTAGGGAGCGACAGCCGCCTGGTCTCTTTTCAACAAAGGTGGCAGTCGGTACAAGTGCAAGCTTGAGGCATTGCATGGGGTAATTGCATGGTATCAACGCCCAGAGTGTCATCAGCTGACAGGTACACTGACGGCTGATCATTGACATCAAACCTCAGCTACCGTGACATTATTCGTTATTAATTCAGTCACTTCCGGACGGCCGGAGACGATTTCACTCTTCTTGGAAGATGCATCGGTATGGCGAGCTTTCGGCATGTAACGTGTGTTGATGATTGAGACTCTAAGTCAAGCTGTATAAGACACAAAGGAAAATGTGGTGAAACTGGCTCCAACAACCAAACGCTCATTGAAGTACGGGGTTGGATATATGGAGTATTCACGGGGAATTTCGGCATTTACGGATTTGGCCTCGCTTTCTATCAGTTCGTCCTTATCTCTTACCATTTCGCAGCTTGCAAACTCCATCCTTTACTACAAGTAGCTGTGCATTTTTGAGTCGTGGTTTGGACCATGGTACGTTGTACCTTCTCTTGTTCGCACTCGACCCTTGTGAATCAGCTCTCTCCAACCTCTGACCTTGCAACATTTCTTGTCTTTATCGCACGACTATCCAAATGCTCTATCTTACTATGATATCTGCAGCCAACTCAAGTTAGTCGACCGCCCTCCGTTGACCCGCTACGATCGCCTGGAACGAGCGCGGATAGGTACCCACCTCCGGGTCATCATGACCCTCTACATCATCCACCTTGTGACCCAAGAAACAAACATAACCTCCAGCACCGCGAGGCTCTGAGGCTTGTCCTGGGAAGTATATTAACGCCCGTGAGTATTTACTCAAACGAATGGCAGGATTGGGAATCTGCTTATCGTCGAATAGAAACGCCTTTCCATGCCTGGTTCACGATCCTCTTCGGGCACTACTACTCCCGCATATTCATTTTCCGGCTCCTCTGGAACATACACTCCAGCAACACCACCAGCCATGGTCCATACTCCCTCGTTGGACGCTAGCAATTCTCAGGAGCATCCCTGGACAAGGCATCCGCATCATCATCCCTCGTACCCTCCGTCTAAGCTAGCTCGTGTGGTAGGTCTTGGTCTTCATTCAGAGATAGAAACTAGGCTTGCTTAACCAATTATACAACAGGAATCACATGCTGATGCACCAAACACAGACGGACCATTTTCAGTGGCAATATCACCTACTCAATATCATTCACCTCCTCCTGTTCATCCTCAATTGTTCCGTAATTTATCCCGTAGCCCTCCTTCTTCCCGCACAAGTCCTCGGCTGCACCCTACTACACCTCCACTAGCACATTCACTACCAACGACAATGCCAGCGGACACTGCGGATTTTCGACCTACTATGTCTGTACCCACGTCACCGGTGACCACAAACAGAGATGGAAGCAATATTAAGGCGGAATATATGTTGCCTCCTCCGAGTATACTTCCCTCCGGAGATGTTCCTGTATTGTCTGCTTCCTCGACCACTAACGGAACAGGAAGCCCAGATCAGGTCCCATGTCATCAGTGCCCAGATGGAAGATCCGGAACGCCTAGAGCCAAGTTCATTCAGACTCTTCAGGGTAAAAGCGCTTGGGATGCCTTGATCCATGGATCTTTTTCATGATGTTGATGCCCATGCACGCTAGACGAATCCTATGCTTGTCATTTGAACAAGGTACGTTCTAAGCGAACGAGCGGCTCTGCCTTCCCTATCCTCGTTTCCTGTTGCGACCGTCCCACATTTGTCATGGAATAACGGTATTGTCTTCCCGCTACTTCTGCCACTGTATGAGTATACGATTCTTGTATTACTATTCCTCTAGCTTGCTGCATACATTTTGTTCATCCAACAATCTGAACAGTGGACAGTGACACAACAAACCAATACCGTCAAAACAAAGAAGTTAATTGAAAAAAGAGCGTTAAACCAATGTTCATTGTCGTCAGATGACAATGTGCTAAATCAGGAATATCAATTAGATCATTGATCATGGTATTCCTGTTTCTTTACTGCCACCATCTGGAAGAACGAATAATCCATACTTAATTATCATCGCGAGGATGGAAGAATATAGTACATATAAGACACCGTTATCTAGGTCAGTATAACCTCCTGGTTGTGTTCTGCTTTGAGAATACGAACTGACAATCGTCTCAGCCGCTATGCGAGCAAAGAAATGGCGAATCTCTTTTCCCCTGCTGTTAGTCTGATAAACTAGGGCACACGAAAGACACCTCACTCAATAAGTTCCCTCAATTTTCTCGAAAATATAGATGCGCTTCCGTACCTGGAGGCAGTTGTGGCTGAATCTTGCCATCGCTCAAAAAGAACTGGGGCTTCCGATCCCGGAAGAAGCACTTGTTCAAATGAGGGATAATCTGGTAAGTCCTGGTGAATCAGGAATGTTCATGTCCTCCCATTCATGATGGCCGAAGGATCTGACACCTGAACAATTTGATATTGCTGCTGCCGAGGAGAAAAAGCGTAGACACGATGTTATGGCTCACGTTCATACATTTGGAAAGGTTGCGCCCGCTGCCGCGGGTATCATTCAGTATGTCCTCTTGTCGGGTCTTCAATTCCCATCTTACTCGCAGTAAACAGTCTTGGGGCTACATCTTGCTACGTCACTGAGTCAGTCTTATGAACGTCTTTTCGGATTACGATCTCACATGGTCCTCAATAGCAATGCCGACCTTATTTTCCTCCGCACCGGCCTCACTTATCTTATACGCTCTCTGAGTGTTCTCATTTCGCGTCTCTCAGTCTTTGCAGCGGAACATCGCGCTCTTCCAACTCTTGGTTTCACACACTTCCAACCTGCACAGTTGACCACTGTTGGAAAACGCGCGACTCTTTGGATTCAGGAACTGTTGTGGGACTTGAGGAACATGAGGAGAGTTAGGGACGATCTTGGCTTCAGAGGTGTGAAGGGTACGACTGGTACCCAGGCTAGCTTTTTGACTTTGTTTGATGGTGACCACCAGAAGGTGAATACCCTCAGAAGAAAGGATAGAATAACTGACCCAGGTCTTGTTCTAGGTCAAACAATTGGACAAGCTTGTTACTCACCTTTCTGGTTTCGATTATGCCTATCCTGTCACTTCACAGACCTACTCGCGTAAAATCGACATTGATGTTCTTGCTCCCTTGGCTTCGCTTGGTGCCACAGCACACAAGATTGCTACAGACTTGAGGCTCCTTGCCAATCTGAAGGTTGTGTCTTCTGCCTTCTTGTTTAAAAGTCTTCGTTAATGTGCTACGCAGGAAGTAGAAGAACCCTTTGAGTCCACCCAAATAGGAAGCTCGGCCATGGCGTATAAACGCAACCCCATGCGCTCTGAGCGTGTCTGTAGTCTCTCTCGCCATCTCATGGTTATGCACCAAAATGCTCTGATGACCTGCAGCGTACAGTGGTTTGAGCGTACTCTTGACGACAGGCAGGCTTTTCATCTATTGCTCAGTCAACATGTGAAGTGAATAAGTACGTATGTTATCTACACAGCGCCAACCGCAGAATCACCCTTCCTGAAGCATTCTTAACTGCCGATATCGTTTTGTCTACCCTTCAGAACGTGTCTGAAGGACTTGTTGTTTATCCCCAGGTCATTGCTCGCCACGTCTCTCAGGAGCTGCCTTTCATGGCTACTGAGAATGTGATCATGGCAATGGTCAAAAAAGGTGGCGATAGACAAGAAGCTCATGAAAAAATAAGGGTATGTCTTCAATTGGCTTGAGTGGCTCAATTTTGCTGATCAACAACAACGAAAAAGATTCTTTCGCAAGAAGCTGGGTATCAAGTCAAGCAGCTCGGACTCGAGAACGATCTCATTGAACGGATTAAGAAAGAAAGTTACTTTGACCCGATTAAAGGTCAACTTGATCGACTTTTGGATCCTCAAAGTTTTATTGGCCGAGCGCCACAACAAGTGGATGCGTTTTTGGAAGACTGGGTTAGACCTGCGTTAGCTGATGAGGAGTCTAGGCAGGCGATAAGAAAGAGTCAGAGGGTTGAATTGTCGGTTTGAAATTTGATAAAAGTAGTTGGTATGATCGAACCTCGAAATGTGTTAGTTAGTTCCTTGACTTGAGTAGATGTAAAGTGAACGAGGATAGGGTTTTTGTTGTCCCTGTGTGTGTGAGAAGTTGGGATGGACAATGTTTTGAAGGGATCGGAAGCTGCTATGAATATTTGGAAGCTAAATCTGAATGAAGTGTAAGAAACTTGCATGATTTATTCCCCGCGCCTTGTTTATTGAGTCGAGGACGACACTGTCCATACGAATGGCGAGCTGGTTAGATGGTTGATTTTTCCCCCTCTTGAGTCAAGGTTCTTTGAAAGTCCGAACATTGCATTGTGTATGTATGTAAGGCACAGTCATTGTCTTCCCCTCAGTATCCATCTCAGGGTTTTCAGATTCAGGAGCTTGATCGGGGTTCATCCGGTTGAGAGTGACGGAAGATGAGTCCAAGATAGTACCACAAAAATGCTGAAGCATTCCGAGTCTGTCCACGTACACTCGCAGTCTTCCACGGGCTCGGAAAGAAGATGGGAAAGGTGGTTTACTATTGAGTCTATTAAACGGGCATATGTACAATGTAGACCTATTCCAGATGTAATGCGAAGAGGCTTAGGTAGATTGGTTGTGGCCCCCATGAGTGCGAAAATGTCTTCGGGTATCTCCCATACTGAGCTGCTGGCACAGAGGAGTTCGAGGCGTCTGGGACAAGACAAGGGGATGTGCTGACGAGTGAGATCTACCAATTCTTTGTCAGCTGAGCGTTGAAATAGCCTTATGTTCTGGATTGAGCTGGTAAGGATGTGGAAGTATTGCGGATCCATACCATAGGGAGTGAGCTTGATATGAAAAGGACATGTTTTTAATCGTTTAAGCCAGATGTCACGAGGGGACAGCAAAGAGTTTGCCAAAAATAGGGAATTGCATTTCCGGACGTAATTGTTCCTTTCACCTCTCACTTATTATCTCTCTGTTGCCACTAGCATGGTTTTCAAGAAGGAGAAGACTTCACACTCACTGTAAATGCATTTTCATGACCCCTGTCAATGGTCCCTTCTCATAATCGGCTTTTGCATTTCTCAACGCCAGGATCGCGGGTGCTACAGCCGGAGCAGTTGAAGCGTAAGTAAAATCGCATTTCGTATTCGTTCCCAGTTGATTACGTTCAGCTTCATACAGGTTCATAACCTATCCCACTGAGTTTGTCAAAACTCGCTCCCAATTCTCGGGAAAAGTCTGTCCTTGACCCCTCTCACGAGAACAGCTTATGAAACTGCAAGACAGAAAGAGGGACCTATTGCTATCGTCAAAGATACGATCAAGAAACATGGGTTTAGAGGCCTATACTCGGGATGCTCTGCTTTAATGATTGGCAACGCTGCGAAGGCCGGAGTGCGGTTTATGAGTTATGATCATTTTAAGCACAAGTTGGCGGATGCAGAGGTATGAAGGTATTTTATACCAATCAAACGATGGTTGAGATGTTGCACAGGGAAGAATAAGTGCTCCAAGAAGTCTTCTTGGTACCCTCTCTTCCTCATATCGATTTATGTGGACGCTGAACGATTCTATGATCAGCGGGTCTGGGCGCAGGCATGATGGAGGCTGTTTTTGCTGTTACTCCATCGGAAACTATTAAGTATGATCTCAAAGGACCCATCCTGCGAGTCCGCTGATCGTTTCGGCGTTTTCAGGACGAAGCTCATTGACGATGCCAAAAATCCAAATCCTCAGTACCGTGGACTGGTACATGGAACAATGTCTATTGTCAAACAGGAGGGCATCTTTGGTATTTACCGTGGCCTATTTCCCGTTGTAAATGGCTGATTTATGCACGAACCTAAAAGAGGATATTCACACTTGCATAGATGATGCGTCAAGGAGCTAATTCTGCTGTCCGGTTTACAACCTATTCCACTCTCAAGCAGTTGGTACAAGGATCTGCTGTACCTGGTCAACGTTTACCCAGTGCGGTTACCTTTGGTATTGGTGCTATCGCTGGCCTGGTAACCGTTTATACAACGATGCCTCTGGAGTAAGTTTCAAATCAATTTAGATGAGAGGACCTTATCTTACACTACTGTGAACAAGTGTTATCAAAACACGTATGCAATCACTGGAAGCACGCGCACAATATAGGAATTCTTTCCACTGTGCATATCGGATATTTTCGGAGGAAGGTGTTTTGCGGTTCTGGACTGGGACGACGCCACGTTTGGCACGATTAGTAGTACGTGGCGAGCAAATAGGTTTTCAAAGCTTTGATTAACTATTGGTGCAGATGAGTGGTGGTATTGTTTTCACGGTGTATGAACACATTATCAGGCTTCTTGGTGGTCGCGAAGAGTAGATTCCATAATCTGGAGCGCGATAGCAGACGTTGTACGAATCAGTGTGGTTATCACGCATCGTATCTCTTAGCAATGTTTTTCTTTCAAAGGCTCACACCGTCAACTATGTGGCTTAGTGTGTTCAGAGAAATACGACTTCTACCTCACCCGATCATCCTCACACACACCTTATTCCTTATCGTTTGCTCTTGCACTCGAAATCATTTGCAGACGTCGACGTGCAATTTCTTAGTCGACTTGAGCCTTCGTCAAGACAGAGTGCACGTTTTATGGATTGGGCTTCGTCAAAATACCACCTTACTATTAATCTAGCGAGTGTTGTACACAACACAATCTGTATAAAAA
>Ga0153951_1000548_pt1 | contig 13968 bp, 15 predicted proteins | sample TSNJ035MetaG_FD_102278 | JGI IMG/M metagenome (GOLD analysis project Ga0153951, IMG submission 102278) | Attine ant fungus gardens microbial communities from New Jersey, USA - TSNJ035 MetaG | ecosystem: Host-associated > Fungi > Mycelium > Unclassified | place: USA: New Jersey, Wharton State...
AATGGGACCTGAGTGTCTGCTGCTTGATACACACAAAAACTGTCAATATTAAAATGAGGCTACGAGTGGAGAAGTTGGATTTGGTACAATGCCGTACGAGAATGCAGAGTCGTCATCAAGAATGTACACTTGCTTGGGCAAATTTGGTGGCCGCATGGTACAGTGTGATTCTGATCCTATGTCATACTCTACCTTATCGGACTTGGAAGGGGCTCCATCTACAACCTCTCCGTGACGATATGTATGTATGTTAGATTGGGGTCTGGCCAAAACTCCAATTCTCTGAGCACTTGTGTACCTCCAGTCAATTACCCATTTCATCAACGTTCACCATGATCTTCTCGGCGCCCTTTGGGAAAGGGAAAGGAAAGCAACCTCAGCTCAAGTTTCAGGCAGCGGAATTCAATGCCAGATTGTCGCGATGGTCTTCTCCAGCTGTAGCTGAAGGTGGCTGGTGTTCATCCAATTTTTTACTTGGCGCTGGAATGGTTTTGATACAACGATCAACTCAGAAGATCGTAGTCATTCATGAGCCGAGGCTTGACTATTGGTTTTTTCCCCGGGGACGAAAAGATTTGGGCGAGTCACTTGAAACGGCTGCGTTGAGAGAAGCATACGAAGAGGCGAGTGAGGGGCTTGTGTGTTGATTGCGATGTAGCTCTCACCGAGGTCATGCAGAGCGGCTATCATGCACAATTCATGCAGGTATATAATCCGAGCCGGGCACCGGCCCCACCGGGGAAAGAGGATTTGTATTCCAAGCCCAACACTGAACCTTTCTATGTCACTACTTTTGCTTGGAAGGAAACAGACAAGCAGCTCAAGCAAGATCCAGAAGCCAATCTAGGTTATCAGTATTTTATTTCGTGGTATATTGGTCAGATATCAGACGACGCTGTACGTTCATCTCGTCGTTATCTCATATTGCCTCTTTCAATTATTAAATCTAGGTGCCGGAAAAGGGGACTGGGGTATCTGTGGATGAGGCAAACTACACGAGTGAATTGTTGACCTATGATGAGGCCATGAGACGGGTCTGTGGCACAGAAAAAGATGTGTTGCGGTTTGCGTGGGCGGTCTTCGTACAAACGTTGGAGGTTGAGGCTACTCTTGCTGACAAGTCTAGACAGCGCCGATCACTTCAAGGCACGACATAAAATGTGTACAAATGTAGCGATTTGCTCAGGATGCGTGCTTGAATTAAGGCATGGGACTACAGCACTTCTGGTTTCGCATCAATTCTTGTGCTTGATTTCGGCTGATAGTCATGGACGGTGGTTTATCCGTTCAGGGCGATGGAATGATGGACAGGAACCATAATTTGTTTTTGGGGATAGAGCCAAATAACCCGGTCGAGAACCGGATTGTGATTCGGTCCTATAATGTATTTAGTCCACACGATATCCTCCATTGTAAGCGTCTTCTTCTCTCTGTGACGTCCTTTTGCAGGAAGAACGCCCATTGAGTTGTCTTGAAGTTTTTCTTCCTTGTGATTTGACTGTTTTGCTTTGCCATAGCGACACAGTGACTGCAGTGACTACACCAACGCCATCTGTGAGATGAGCCTCTCAGCTCTGACTCGCATGAGAAAACGCGTTCAGTCAACACTTGAAGAGCCAGACAATGAAGAATCGAAAAGAAAACGGCCAAGGCTTTCTTCCTTGTCCACTTCTGACCTACGGCGCTCAATCTTAGGAGATTCATTTGTTGGCACTCCGGTTCGTTGAATGGTGATACATCTTCGATGGAATCCTGGTTGTTTACAGCGTGTACAGCCTTGTAGCATTCGTCGGTCGAGCTCATTCACCTATAATGACGAAGCAGAGCGTAGTATTCATCTTCCACGTGCAATCAGCAGCACTGCGATATTCAGCCTACCAACTTCTCCAAGTCGAGCCTCGAGTCCAATGGTATTTAGTGATCGTGGCTCAGCATTCATTGACCAAGGAGGTTTGGCACTAATGCGCAGTGTGTCTGTGTCCTCAATACGTTCAGCGACGCCACCAACATACCCCACATTTCCGGATACTTCAGCTAAATACCATTTGAGGAATACCAAAATTACGATTGACTATAGTGGTCCAGCTGATGTTACAGCGACGACTGAAGCCCCTGCAGCGCCAGGGAGCATAGCGCCACATTTCCTGAGCTGTTCGTCAGCAAATGTGTTATTCTTCTGCCGCGGAAATCGAGTCCATTTTAGAAATATCGGTACTGGGAGTGGGGCAGAAGATATTGGACAACTTTGCAAGCTTCGGGAGGATAGGGGTGATTTGAGAGTAATCGAGTGTGCGGGGAGTGACATGCCTCATATTGTGGCGTTGGGCACAACCAAAGGGTTTGTACAGATATGGGATGTGAAGGCCAAAAAGATGGCCATGAGCTGGAGCACAAAAGGGGTCTCCATCATGAAATGGAACAACGCAGTATTGACTGTTGGAGGATTGAAAGGGACGATTCGTCACTATGATACCCGAGTGGAGCCTATATCCAAGATGAAGGACTTGGCACCGAAACTTACGAGACACCAGGCGAGGATTACAAGCCTTGCATGGAACATTAATGGAAGATTTCTCGCCAGTGGAGACGAATCTGGGACAGTCTATTGCTGGGAACAGGGTAAGAAAGTACCCTTAGACGTCGGAGAGTTTGTGCAGAGGCGTAAGAAAATGCAACACTCCAGTGCAGTTTCTGTATGTCGTTGCTATGAAATACGGAATCAAATGCTGATCGAGACAATTATATAGGCGGTAGGTTGGTGTCCGTGGCAGCCTAAAATGCTTGCTTCAGCAGAGCGTAAGGGTATCCTACGGCTTTGGAATATCGAGCCTAGCAACCCCATGGCAAATGAGCTGGTGCCTGGAATCCTGGATCTCGGCGCTACTATTACTGGCGTACACTTTTCTCCTCACTGTAAGGAGTTCGTGACGACACATGGAGCTCCTGTGACCGATTTACCGTCATCAGAGAGTCTTCCACGCCCCAAATTTTCCTTGGCAAATTCTGTCGCCGTGCACTCCTTTCCTTCCTTGCGTCATGTCAACACCGTTCCCGTGCTGAACAAGGCAATCCGCAACTGCGTCTTGAATGCTCAAGGTACAAAAATGATTCTGGAGGTACCAGATGAGAATAAACTCGGAATTTGCGACATCTGGTCAAAAAGGAAAGAGCTCAGACGGCATTGGAGTTTCTTGGATTCTGCTTTACGATGAGTTTTGACTTTATTATGACGATGGATGACGATGGATGACCGCATTACACATTTTCGATTTAAAGTATAGCACACTTATTTTTGTAGTTTTATGAGTGGGTGCATTCAATCTTGCGAAAAAAAAAAGCAATACAATGAAATGTAGGGATTCCCAACGAGGAGTATGTATAGAGATCTCGAAGGCAATAAGCATGCACGAAATGGGGCAAGTGATTGTTTGTGAGGTAACAAAATTGAGATCGAGTCTTGAACTGGTCAATGTGGACTGATAATTTCTAACGTAAACACAACTTGTTTTACAACATAACATGTATTTTTAACCCACTCTAAACCTTCAACACTTGATGGGAGCACTCAACCTCTTTTTACCATTGAACACTCACCAGGTTACAATAGATTATCTGTGATCATCTGTGGAAACATATTCCAATGCCAAATAATATATGAAATTTCGAAACAAAACAGTCCATTATCCGAGACCAGTATCAGTCTGGGCTATTACTTCAGATACGTGTACATTTTCTAACATCTGACAGCCTAACACACGGCACACTTGGTAATATTTTCCCTTTTCCTGTAATTGTTAAGAAAGCTATGATGGGGAGTGTGACTGCTGTACGAGAATGACATTCAATAACCATGAATATACTGGGGGATGTTAAGAATCAAGATAAATGTTAGTTAAATACTAGATAAAACAGATATCCATGGGTAAAGATTTCGGATCATTGAATCAACACCGCTATTATACAGATTAACAAAGACAACAACAAGAAGATACGTCGGCCTCAGTTGTGCCCAATTTGCTCTCGCTTGGTTGCAATTTAGGTGAAATGATTGTCTTACGAAATAGAGTCTACAAGCGCCCTGTCTGGCGCTGCCTACTGGCCAAAAAACGTGCCAATATAAGACAAGCGGTCCCTGCAAGGACCACCACCTTTGATTACGATATCAGTAATTTGGATATTTAAACAGCAACGAAAAACATACTCCTCCAAATATGATTGCATGAGACCACAAGTACTTCTGAGGACGAAGAAGTGCTCCAGTGATGGGATATCCGGTAAGTAGAGCAAAAGAAACCATAAACATGGCAATGCCAATCCTTGATCTGTCCAACACCGATTTTCAACATGTCTGACACAGCGATGGCAAGAGATACAACTCACCCGACCTCCCCTACTGACTTTGAAAAACCTGCCATCAAGGCTGCAAGTAGTGAAGTGACTAACCAAGTCGATTAGTCAATGATTGTTCCGCGAAGAGCTACAAAGAGAGAAGCTCACACGACCCAGAGAAAAGTCCATAAATTGCAGCAAATACAAACATGGCTGCCGGCGTCCTAACACCAAGCATGGCGAACAACAGTCCTCCTGTGATTGCAACCATAGGTATTGTCACTGTGTACTAGGCATGAGGAGACGATCAAAATAGAGAAAAAAAATTGCTTGTACCATTGAAAGCACCGTATACATCAGCGGCAGCACTGGGAAAGGTTCTCCCAAAGATCGTAGCTGCATTCATCACCGTTATTTAAGATAGGGTCATGAGAATACTGGAGTGAGCCATCAACCTCACAGAGTAGAAAGCTAGCGTTTCATCGATTCCTTGTAATACCGCGAAAAGTTGCAAATAAAAATCTTGGTGTACAATGTCAGAAACCAGTTTTTAGGGTGTTGGACAGACGGACATGGGAAAAAATATCCCCAGAGTATGAGTGCAGATCTATATATTAAGACGGTCCATCATCAAACTCGGGCGGCGGAGAATACAGCGGATACGTACCCTAAAATAGCTATCATGTAGGGGATGTCTGAGAAAAGGGACTTGATAGAGGTCTGTTGTTCGTGAACAGTAGATGAGGCTTTCGGTGGATAATTTGGTCGGGCGATGATATTGGCAATGATCAAGAGACCCAAGACTATAAACGCCATGACTCTGAAAAAATCCAGAGCTTGGTCATAAACATGGGTGATACACCATACCTTACGCTCCATGCAAAACCCAGACTGCTGTTTATCAAGTGGTTCAACATGATTGGAAAGATAACACCACCAAGAGAAGAGCCTGTAATAGGTGTTCATGGGCCATGTCATGTCGGTGGAATGAATCATGCTTGACCTGCATATACAAGACCCATGACAAGTATCCGACGTCGCCTAAAGTATTGAGATGGTAGTGAGACAGCTGGAACGACGACGAGGCCCATTCCGATGCCCATTCCAATCGCCTGGGATAGGAAGACTTGATAAAATTGCTGCGTCTGTGCGAGAGACAACATGAACAGCCTAAGCTCGTAGCATCGGCAGCACTCAGCAGTTATGGGTTGAAGAAGCGCACGAAAAGACGTAAAGAAGGCTCCCCAACGTCATTAAAGCCCTGTAATGGCCAGCATCGTGAAGTCTTCCAGCAGGGAATCCCACTGCAAAATTCAGAAAAAGCTGAGTGGAACCAATCCAGCTGATGGTCGACGGGGTGTACTCATTCAGAAAGGAACGCTAGATCGTAGTGAGCAAGTGTCACCTCCACGAGCCAAAGCAATTACAGTGTAGTAGTCCTGGAACACGCCAAACGACAACACAGCCCCGAAAGTTGAGAACATTGCAAGTGCGCTGAGGCCATGTCAGTGACAACGTGAGAGTGAGTAGGAGACCACCAACACGCCGAGCACTGTTAGCCATCCGTCCAAGCCCCCTTCAGGCATGCTTGCTGTCACAGTTTGGGGTATCATTTCTTTGCTTTCAAGGCCATTGGTTGTGATGTTCTCTGCCTCAGACATTCTCAGAAATTGAGCACTGCAGTTTGTGAGAAGGAGTTGAGTGTTAAATAAAGCACTTGCTTTGCATCACAACATCACAATGATGATATGTCACTGGTAACCTAGCGAGCGTGTGAAAACTCTCGGTGATTAATTCCTCTACAGGAACAACAACTTAATACTCTGAAATCTGAACCTATTCGACCTTCTAAAGCTCCCATGACTTCGTAGGCCCTCTATACTGTATCCATCGATGCTCTCTGATGATAAATTAGTACTCCTGGACCAAATCGTGAATCTACTATTCGGACGCCGCTTCCTACAATATCAAGAAAACGGTTGAGGTCATATGCTTCAGTTACGAACTTGCATTCCATCAAACGAAGGAGAGCATCTGCAATATTTTATGATGATACAAAAGAGAATGCAAGAGTTTCATGTAATAGTATGAGGCAGACGGACTCTCCAGTACGGTGCCACCACAGCGTGCCGACTATTCCTTATTTTCTTTGTTTTACAGCTCGACAGATTCATTCCCAGTAGGCCAGAAATGAATATACCACTTCAGATTACACCACGAACAAATCGTATAAGCAAGCAATTCGGATTGCTCGGTGATCGGATCCTGAATTTTCAAGATGTTGATCAGCATGCTAACTCCCAATTCTCATCAAGTCTTATTGCGACTAATGATATTGATACGCTCTGCCTTTTGCGGAAGAATGCTTCCTCCCTCCTCTGCTTAAAGCCATCTGTGAAGACTACATCAGTGACGGAAAACTTGCTCAAGAAACAGCACTGCTCAATCATCTTAGACACTCCGAGCATCCAACACCATCCTGATGCATATCCGATTGCCTGGTCGAAACAAAATTTGATTGCGGTTTGCTGTGGTCGAGATGTGTATTATCAGAATCTGACTACAAGAACCGTTGCCCACTTATCTCGGAGTGACCTTTCGTCGAGCCCAATATGGGCAATTGAGTGGGCCGGGAGGAAGCGACAGAGTTATCTCGCCTCTGGAATGGAGGATGGATACTTGCAAATATGGGATGCAACATCATCAATGAACGTAAAGCCCCTTAACCGACCAACCTCAAAATTTTCTGGTAGTCTGGTCCAGACATATCAGATTTCTGAAAATGGAAGAGTCTCAGCTATTGCTTGGAGTGACAGCGATCTACTTGCTGTCGGAGCAAAGGATAGGAAGATTTCAATGCTCGATGTGCGAGTGGAACATGTTGCTGGTATTGTCGGATCACACAAGGACCCAGTGCTGGCAATGAGTTGGAGTGAAGATGACAATTTCTTGGCCAGTTCAGACACCAGAGGAATTGTTAACATCTGGGATAAGAGAGCAGGCAAGACACTAGCAGAATTTGGGGGCATACAAAGCTCAAAGTGGTTACATCGAGCAGCAGTCAAGGCAAGCTCTTCCTTCGCAGCCGGTTCTCATGCTGACAAAAAGCACTTATAGGCTTTATCCTGGTGCTCATGGAGCACTGACCTTCTTGCGACTGGCTCGTACTCCCCAGAGGGAAAAATTAGGATATGGAGTACATCCACGATTGCATCTGATGCACCACAACCAATACAAACCATTCCGCTCAATACTTTCGTATATTCCTTACATTGGTCACCGCATTGCAAGGAGCTTTTGAGTACTCATGGGACCTCTTTCATGCCTATCCGCTCTCGGCATGGATCATCATCAACTAATCGCAATAGAAACCAGCAAGTAAAGGCCGCATTATCACCTTTGGTCAATTCCATTACGGTTCATGATTACCCATCGGGAAAACGTTTGATGTCACTATCCAATGCACACACGAATCCCATAACACACAGCTGCCTAGGACCAGACGGGGACTGTGTGTTTACAGCGTCCCCTGGAGAAGAAACGATCAAGATGTGGGAAGTTTGGGGGAAGTGCCCCGAGTTGCCGAAGGAGCGAAGTGCCTTTGACAAGCACCTAATTCGGTGATGACATTGGTACCAGACACTTTAACCGCGAGCAGGATCTCGTTATCAACGATTGTCCTGATTCCAGTGATTACCCGAAATCACTTGATTACATGACCCCGACTATAACTACACATGTATGATGACTCGAGTCATTTGCAGAGCTAGAAAACATATCTGTGTTTCTTGTATGATGTATTTATCTACATATTGTAAATGTAGTTGTGATCGATCAAATTAATACGTTCTCACGACCTGTTCATGTTTCTCAAACACTGAGTCTTATTTTGACCCCACGATGGCTCCAGGACGTGAGTCCCTGCCGTAGTCATACATAACCGATCTGATTGATGCCCATGTTGGACATTCAGAACCTAAGGAAGAGCCAAAGCCACAACCTATAGGGCACATGTCCATGGTCGTGTTGCTCATGATTTGCATGCTATGCATATTGTTTCTCCTTGTCCGCAGAGCCGACAGTCTCCGTCGAGTGGTCTCTCATCAGTCAGTTTCTTTGATATTTATGTCATTCAAGCCAACTTGATCTCGACTAGGCTGAAAACATTCACTCAGAGAGAGGGAAATATTAGACTTAGCGAGGATGATGGTCCGCCTGCGAGGGAATTTCTAGAAGCTGATTATGATGACGATATTGAAGGACTATCAGGAGATAACTCAGATGATGAATCACTTACTCATCATACAGGACCCAATACAAGACAGACGAACACCAGTTCGACAGGGAATGCAGGGGAAGGCCGGGTTGGAGTTCACTAGTGGTTCTCGTTACCCGGGCCAAGTGCAGGGCGGTCGTAAATATCATTCAAATTCTCGGCGACGTTGACTTAAAGACCGGATCAGGTTCTTATCTGCTGGTTTGTTTGCATTGTATTCTAGCTTCTTTGAATCGATGCACAGTACTCAAGTTACCAAGGTCGGGCGAATGACATTAGATGGGTCGGCTGTCAGGATCAGGTGAACCAGGGTTCAAGAATAGAAGTACGGTACGACGGAAAGGGCCACGAGTACGACTGAGAACGGATTTTTGTTCTCACTGCTGAATGATCGCGGAAAGCTTTGCCGTTCATCGTAGCCGAAATTGATCCTCTCTTTAGACGGTAATTGTCCCTGAAGTATTTTGCGAGATCATCCAAATAGTATAAGAAGGAAGAGATGTATCAAACAGAATCTTGACTGCTGGATAAGATGGCACTTCACGGTACTCGAGCTTTGTCTCTTCTTTTTGCGCTTCTTGCGAGCTTCGACGTTGTACACGGATCGATTGGTGCACCTTCCTGTGTCGCCTTCCAGTCCAGTAGCGACACTTTCCCTGTTATCAGTGGTCAGCAAGCTGCACCAGTCTTTGTTTCTCCTGACGATTGGCCGGGGGTGCAACGCGCAGCTGGTGATTTCGTGGCTGACATCCAAAGAGTGACTGGTGTTAAGCCTACCCTCGCTAATCTTACAATACCGGTGAACTCCACTGTACCCAAAGGATCCCTGCCTATTTTTGTTGGTACTATCGGACATTCGGCGCTCATTGATTCTATCGTCAACTCAACGGGTTTTGACGTTTCTGGCGTTCGGGGGGCATGGGAAGCCTTTGTATCTAAGGAGGTTCAGAATCCTATGCCAGATGTAGAACGAGGGTATGTCATTGCTGGCGCTGATAAGCGAGGTACAATCTACGCTCTTTACGAACACTCCCAACAATTTGGTGAGCTTTTTGCTCTTTGCGATAATCCAATACTAACGGTGTACTGATGCCGAACCAATCATCCAGGTGTATCTCCGTGGTACTGGTACATACAACTAATTCCCTGTATCGTACATTACGAGTTGCTCACGGCCTACACGTGTCACTCAGGTGGGCTGATGTTCCTACTACCAAGCATCCTGAGCTATTCTTCACTTCCGATGGATGTGCTCATGGAAGTCCAACGGTAAAGTATAGAGGTATATTCCTCAATGACGAGCAGCCATGTTTGCAGAATTGGGCTATGGAGAAATTTACAAATGGTACGGGCTCGCCCTTGCTAAATTCACCTTTCAATCATGACTTCTACACCAAGCTGTGAGTGTATTGCTTTGAGCATAATGGACATTCGAGGTTAATAGTGAAACAGTTTTGAATTACTTTTGCGTTTGAAGGCCAACTATCTATGGCCAGGTGAGTTCAAACCCTGTGGTCTGAATTTCCTACACTCATGCTTGCTACAGCCATGTGGTCAAGGTATGTGGAATTGCTCAGTGAATGAGCTATAACTGGATTTTCCATTTTTCTCAGTGCCTTTGGTATGGATGATCCACTCAACCAATTCTACGCAGACATGTATGGCATTGTGATGGGCACAAGGTACGCCCCGATCGAGCAAAACTACTTACACAACCTAAATGTCTTGTAGTCACCAGGAACCCATGATGAGGTCCACGCCAAATGAATTTAGCCTTGTCGGCAAAGGCCCATGGGACTATGTGAGCAACAAGGACAATATATACAACTTCTGGCTGGATGGTGCTCTGCGTGCGAAACCCTATGAGTCAGTCTTCACCCTTGGTATGCGTGGATTTGGCGATCGTAAGAAGTTTTAGCGCTCTTACTGGATATGGAGTTGAGTGGATTCTCTATAGTACCTTTGTCGGAGACTACGGACATTGGTCTTTTGGAAGGAGTCATCAACGACCAGACTACGATCCTGAAAACCGTCTACGGTGAAGACGTTGACGTTGCACAGATTCCGCAGATCTGGACCTTATGTGAGCTGATTCTGGACGGTCGCTTGAACCGATCACTGACAAACTTCCAGATCAAGAGGTGGAGGGATACTACGATGATGGTATGCGTGTGCCGGATTATGTCACTCTTCTATGGGCAGATGATCTCTTGGGCAACGTCCGGAGATACCCCCTTGTGTCAGAACGCAACAGGACCGGTGGCGCTGGTGTATATTATCATGTGTGTTTGTTCTACTCTTGCGTGCCTCTGTATAAGGTCATGAACAGCGATAGCTTGACTTGGTGGGAAGTGCGAGATCCTACAAGTGGATCACTGTGAGATTTTCTCTCTACTGTCTGCCATACTCTCACTAACTATAAGCCCAAAAAGACTACCCAAATTGAGAAGGTGGGTTGTCAAAGCCACTATGGGATATAAAACTAGATCAATGCCGACGATCAACCAGGTCTATGAGCAAATGTCACTTGCAGTGGACCGCGACGCAACGCGACTTTGGGTGCTTAATGTTGGGGATCTCAAGCCTTACGAGCGTGAAACTGAGTTCTTCTTGACGTACGGTTGGAATGCGACCCGCTGGAACCCAGATAACCTTGATGCCTTTGTCTTTGCTTGGGCACAACGGGAATTTGACTTAGATCCGCATCAAGCCGACGCGGTAGTAGATATAGTTGGCAACTTGACAAGGTTCAATGCAAGAAGGAAACCTGAACTTTGGGATTCGACGACATACAGCCTTACCAGCTATCGCGAGTACGTCTCTCTGTTTCTTCCTCTCTTGATATAATGGGTCATTCTGCCTCATAGAGCAGAAACATGGATTTCAGGATGGGACGCGCTCGAAAAAGCATCAACTGATCTATATTCTCAACTTGCCACCACTTTTCAGCCATCCTTTTTCCAATTGGTCCACCATCCAGTCATCGCGAGTGCAAATGTTGCTCGTCTGGTAATTTCTTTGTATTTGGACAGCAGCTGAGATGATAATCGATCTTTTGCACAAGCTCTTTAACGTCGGAATGAACAATCTACGCTCCTCACAGGCATTCGTGAGTTTAATGCCTCATCTTTCTTTCGAAGTACTTGTCACTGACTTTTTGAAAGCTTAGCACCAACGATTTTGCTGATAAAGCTGAAGAGTTATTTGAGCACGATTGGGACATGGAGAATGAATATCATACAATGCTCGATGGCATGTCTTTCAGTGTCGTGTATGAGTTCAAATGATAACTAAAAATGATGGGGGATAGGTAAATGGGACCAGTAAGCAATCCTATCTTATGATCTGAACATGTTCTCTGGCTTACATTGTAACAGCATGATGGATCAGACTCGTAAGATGTCTGTTTAGTTCTGAACGTGAGATTGATATATCTCTATTCCTAGATCTCGGCTATTATTACTGGCAGCAGCCTATGACAAACTCGTATGTTCTTGCTATCTCGTCGATCTCCATTATCCGAAGTCAAATCATCTGACAGCATGTCTGCTGTTAACCGAGTTCAAAAGCGCAAACAAGCCCTAGCTGGGTTCATGCGGATTGCTCCTGAAGGCACACGTGGGGCTTGGTAAGTATTCTGTATTGTCCCCCTAATAAAACAGATTGACTGCTTTTTAGGCCGGGAGACAACCCATCACAGTGTGCGCAAGGGTATAATTGCCCTCCTCCGACTGTGAGCCTCGAGTCCTTTTCAGTCTTGCCGAACCGTTTCGTGGATGTTGGCGCCGGGGGCCCAAGTTCCTTCGACTTCGAGGTTTCAAGTAATGCCTCTTGGGTTGAGACTTCTCCTTCATCCGGATCCATCTCACCGACCAATCCCGAGGAGAGAGTGTTCTTCAACGTTAAGGATTGGTCTAGTCTTGACAATGGTGTCAATACAGCTCGAATCACATTTACTGGAAAAGCCACAGGCCAGCCGTCTATGTCAGTCAGTGTTCTCTTGAGTGCAGCTAAGATGTCTGTCTCTGGTGATTTCCACGGCATGTCAAGAGCCTTTTTCTGTCTACATGACATTCCTGATCGTTACCCAAAGGCTTTGTTGAAGGAGACGGCTTTGTCTCAATCGAGGCAGTCCATGCGACGAGGAACACATCAGTAAACGGTATTACCTGGAAGAATCTCCCAAGATACGGGAAGACTTTATCTGCTGTGACTCCTTGGCCTCGAACAGATGAAGAATTTGATGTAGGAGAGGGGCCTACCTTGTGCGTTCGTAGGCCTTCCGAGTCGAACTTGGCTAAGCTTCACCAGGGAATACGATTTCTTCAATTTCGGGACGATCGGTGATTCAGGAAATATAACTGTAACTGTCCTTATGACACCCTCGAATAACGCCAACGGCCCTGATCATCCACTTACCATTGCTGTGGGCTTGGATTCTCAAACGCCTGTCGTACACCAGCCGATGCCTAATTCTTTGCCTGGCAAGCAACCTGCTGCTTGGGATGGAGTGAACGGTTTCGCTCATAATGCAATCATTCCTGTTAACACAAGTTTCGGCGGTGTATCACCTGGAAAACACACCCTCAAAGTAAGCTCGACCTTATTTCGGACATATAGCTAGCGATCAATCACTTCTGAACTAGATTATGATGACCGAACCTGCCGTCGTGGTACAGAAAATTGTAATTGGTGAGTCATACTTCAGAATGTGGTAGAGCTCCTTTGAGCTAATATTGCCATCTAGACCTTGGAGGATTGCAACCGAGCTACTTGGGTCCCCCTGAAAGTCTCTTTATCTGAAGTACTGGGATATGCTAGCATAACTTTTTTGCTTTTTATGTGACCTGTACTTCTGAGACTCCAACATGTGTGTTCCGGTGGCATCTTTGATTAAAAGCCCAGATTGTCTGGGGCATGATTACCTTGTATAAAATATGTACTTATTTATCTCTATATTACTGACCCGGAAGTTATTTTGTGAGCTCAAGAACAAGAAGTACTGCAATTCACTTGCTGATACTATTGGAAAGCTGCCCCCACAGCAACAGACTACACAGTGACAAATATTCATTTGTCATATAGGTTTTGGTGGCTCCTAGCTCCAGACTGACCCTAGAAAATGGTATCGTAGTCTCATAGCTCCATACAATCTGTATGTCATCTTAATGGATCCTGTCCTGTGCAAAGGAACAATTTGCAAGGGATCAGGAAAAAATGATTTTTGTTATGTCAAGACATCACCAATTTATAACGCGGTGCTCGATCGCAGTCCGCAGTAAAGTACCTAGTACCCTACAATGCACAGTCCAAAACTACAAAGAGAAACCTAACGAGAAATGTGAAACAAAACCCAGATCACT
>Ga0153951_1000549_pt1 | contig 13959 bp, 12 predicted proteins | sample TSNJ035MetaG_FD_102278 | JGI IMG/M metagenome (GOLD analysis project Ga0153951, IMG submission 102278) | Attine ant fungus gardens microbial communities from New Jersey, USA - TSNJ035 MetaG | ecosystem: Host-associated > Fungi > Mycelium > Unclassified | place: USA: New Jersey, Wharton State...
TTCACGCCGGATAATGTCCGGAGCATTCGACCGGGATATGGATTGGCTCCGAAATATTTTGACTCGATTATCGGAAGACCTTCAAACATCGATTTGGATGCTGGCGCTCCTATACCAGAGTCGGTGCTGATCACGGCAAAAACTATTTGAATGAATACAGCTTCGCGTTTCGATTCTTACAGTAATCTGAATTTTTGTTTCCAACTAGTGCTATAAGAATATCGGAAGATTTCAATATGGCAAGATAGGGTGAAATTTTCCTGTGGATTGGAAGTGAATCGAGTAGGCGAGAGACTGTGATTATGAAGCATGAAATACTGACCGTTCTCAAATGGTCAGTATTCCAGATTTATGGTATCGATGGCGAATTGTGCGCTAGCACCTTATCCCAAAAAATTTAATGCGTGAAATTACTCGCATTTATCAGGGATTCGCCTCTTTCAGAGTGCCAGAAAAATAAAAAAATTCGGCGTCGCTTGTGAGGTCCTGTGAATTTTCTTTTCACTAGGCATGTTGAGATGTTCCCCTATTTTTGTGGATGCCAAGGCCCGTTACGTTACGCATCGCTGCGTTCTGCCGTAACGCAGCCTCGGAGCGGCGACAACTTCTGATGGGACATCGAGGTATGTTCGGCATAAGTAACTAATTCTAAACAAATTTTCCGGAGGAAATTTGGGTTCGATTGCTACCGTTTGCGTTGGTACGACTTGTGCTTTAGATATGCCGGCAATCGCAGAACAGGTGCGCCACCCAATGGTCGATTTCTTTGTAAGACATTGAGTGACTCAAGATCGAGCAGTGGAACTTCTTCGTTTCACGAATGGAAATGGACGGTTTGAGTTCCACTGACTTCATGCTCAGCTGTGTTCAGCGGTTGGCGAGGCCATAGATTCGCAAGGCAGCGTTTTAGAGCGCACTTTTCAATCGTGAAAGCGAAAGCTTCAATTATAAAAAGCAGTAATATGAAAAAAAAATTCCTTTGGCCGATCTGGCGAGTGTCCGTAGTACCGCAAATCGCATCTCGTGGGCGGGCGGTGCTCGCACAATATGAATTAGGTGGTACCGGAGTTGATATCCGTGGAGCGGCAAACGATTTCACGCTCATGAAATCGTGCAATCTGATGCGTGCATTGATTATAACAACAACGATTGGGTGCAGCGGAGCTCTAGTGGCATGTTCGGTGGCACCAGGTATGGAGTTAACGCCCGGCATGCGGCACGCGGTGGAGGCGAGATCTGAAGAGGGAGGTAAGGTTGAACCGCAGATCCGTGTCATAGAGATCGATGCAGGCGCCGTCGCGGCCCATTCAACGCAGGGTGCCAAGAATGATGCCCGGATTGAAAGTCTACTGGCAGCCCCTCAAGAACCCTATCGTGTCGGTCCGGCAGACGTTTTGCAAATCACGGTTTGGGACCATCCGGAGCTTGCTGTAGCTCAAGGACCGTCACAGACTACTACGCTGCGTCCAGCAGATGCCCCCCAAGGTTTTGTTGTCGATGCTAACGGCTATCTACAGTTTCCGTATATGGGGCGATTGAAGGTAGCTGGTCTGAACGTTGATGATATTCAAGAAAGATTGAGTATAGCTTTAGGCGAATATTTTCGTGCCCCTCAAGTAACCGTACGGATGGCATCTTATCGTTCAAAACAAATACTGATTGATGGTGAAGTGCACGCTCCTGGCAATCAGCCCTTAAACGATGTGCCGATGAGTCTCTCCGATGCTATTGGTCGTGCAGGGGGATTTACCGCGAATGCGGATCAAGGTCGGATTGTCCTGGTTCGCGGTGGAGATTCGTACGCGCTGAATATTCCCGACATGATTCAACATGGGATGAATCCATCGAACCTCATGTTGAAAAGTGGTGACGTTCTGCGTATAGCTTCACGTGATCAGAGCGGTGCTTACGTATTGGGCGAGGTCGCAAAGCCTATCACAGCCATCCCAAAGCAAGATGGCAACCTGTCGCTTGCCGATGCGCTTTCGCAGGCAGGAAGCTTTAATCTGTCAACATCTAATCCACAACAGCTTTATGTGATCCGTGGTGCGCGAGACGGCCATCCGGAGGTGTTCCATCTGGATGCACGATCGCCGGTGGCGATCGTGATGGCAAGTCGCTTTCAGCTGCGACCTGACGATGTCGTATATGTGGACGCGACCGATCTGGTGCGCGTAAATCGAGTTCTTTCACTGCTGCTACCGGCCATTGATGCTGGATTGACTGCAGCAGTCGTCGCGAAATGACCGTGCGTGTGTTGATAATCTGCTCTGCCAACGTGTGTCGTAGCCCATTGGCAGAAGCATTTCTCCAGGTACTACTACCTGATGCTAATGTCAGTTCCGCTGGGTTATACGCTATTGAAGGAAAGCCTTTGGATCCAGTGATTGCATCACTGTTGTTGAATCAAGGTATTGATCGACGTTCGCATAGATCTCGACGCGCAGAGCTAGATGTGCTTGAACAAGCAGACCTGATTCTGACTATGGAATCTGTGCAGAAATATGAGGTTGAGCGATGTTTTCCTGAGACACGAGGCAAAGTATTTTGCTTTGATCTTCAGCAGGATGTGCCAGACCCGTACGGAAAAAATGCAAAGACATACGAGGTAGTGACTATCCAGATAGCTTCTCACTCAGAAAACTGGGCGCGCCGTATCAAGTTGCTGTGATGTGCAGCCGCTTTGAGATTAATCAGGACCGGAAACCGGAAACGCAAGAAAACACTGACAAATGAATACCAAAGACTCCGTTCAAACAGAAGACGAGATCGACGTGATGGCCGCACTCGATCTGCTTATGAAAAGTTCGAGATTGATCATAGTTGTGACTGCCTGCTTCATTCTGCTTGGCTGTCTCTGGATGATTGTCGCGAGGCCGGTTTATCGTGCAGATATCACCATTCAGGTAGAAAGCAGTACCGATCTCGCGTCAGCGGCGGTTAGCAACATCATGGGCGGAGGCATTTCAAGCCTCTTCGATATCAAATCGACAGATGATGGCGAGATGGAAATCTTGCATTCGCGTTTGGTAACCAATAATCCCGTCGATCAGCTTTCCCTGTATATCAGTGCAGAGCCCAAAAGATTTCCTTTATTTGGTAACTGGATTGCACGTCATACCCACGGATCACAGTCTCCCGGTTTATTCGGACTCGGCGGATATGCTTGGGGGCGAGAGAAGATAGAGATCGGGAAGTTTGATGTGCCGTCTGAGTTCGAGGGGGATAAATTTATCATAAGAATTACGGGCCGTGACCAGTTCCGATTGTCCGGCAGCGATTTTGATAGCGATGCGTACGGGAGCTTTGGGCATCCGCTGTCGGTCCAGACTGAAACGGGCACGTTGACCTTGCTTGTCAAAGGAGTTGAAGGTGCCGTAGGAACAGAGTTTGTTATCCGTCGACACTCCCGACAAGAGGTACAAAAACAGCTTCAAAAAGACCTAGATATCAAGGAGAAGGGTAAGGAGCAATCCGGAGTGATCGGTGTAAGCTACGATGACGTTGATCCGGCGCGCGCGGCGTCGGTGCTGAATGTCATCGCGGACAGCTACGTTCGACAAAATCAGCAACGGAAAATCGAAGCTGCTGATCAATCACTTCAATTTCTAAAGCAGCAGTTGCCAGGCGTGCATCAGCAACTTGAAGTTGCTGAGGATCGTCTGACCGACTACCAAAACAAGCATAAGCTAGCCGACTTGAGCGAACAGACCAAATCGGTACTTGCTCAGGCGGCACAGCTTCAGGCGACTATCTTCGATCTTTCGAATAAGCGTACACAACTCTTATCAACACTTTCTCCAAAACATCCAAGTGTTATTGCGCTCGACGCACAGATTGCTGCGGCACGCGCATCGCTTGCTGACTTCGACGAGAGCCTTGCAAAAACTCCGAATGAGCAGCAAGGATACGTGCGTTTGACGCGAGACGTTCAGGTTCAAACACAGATTTACGTTGGTCTCTTAAATAGTATTCAGCAGCTTGAGCTTACTCGTGCTGGTGGAGTGGGTACCGTTCGTGTGATCGATCGCGCGACGGTTTCTGAGGAACCGCAAAGACCGAAAGCGATCATTGTTCTTCCCCTTTCCGTATTGCTTGGTCTAGCTACAGGCATTATCGCAGCACTCGCGCGTTCCGCACTCGCTGGACGAATTACCGATCCGGTGGAAATCGAGCAACGTGCTCTGCTGGATGTAATCGCGGCAGTTCCGGTGAGTACCGCTCAGCGTCAGATGTCGCGGATTATCTCGAGGGAAATCGCTGGCCCTGCCGTGCTCGCGATGCGCGCGCCACGAGACCCTGCTGTCGAAGCACTTCGGAAGCTTCGTATGGCTTTGCAGTTTGCACTCGCTGAAAAGGCAAACGCGCGCGTGGTTTTACTGACAGGTCCTACACAGGGAGTAGGGAAGTCGTTCACTTCATCAAACTTGGCGATTCTCTTTGGCCTTTCGGATAAACGGACGCTTCTCATCGATGCTGATTTGCGTCGAGGTCATTTGCGTTCCGAATTCCGAGTTTCGAAAACAGCTCTCGGATTGTCAGACGTGTTGAAGGGTACAAAGCCCATTGAAGAAGCAATCGTGCGAAATGTGGCAGAAAACGTCGATCTTTTGACTACGGGCCAGCTTATGGGACATCCAGACGAGCTATTCGAGAAGGCAAGGATAATCGACGTGATTCGTAACGTCTCTAAATCGTACGATGTCGTGTTGATTGACTCTCCTCCGGTCCTTCCAGTCACAGATACGACGATTCTCGCTCCAGCAGCGGATCTCGTGATACTTGTTACGAGATCAGGTGTGACTACTCGCGGTGAAATACTCGAAACAGCCAAGCGTCTACAGCGATCTGGAGTTTCGGTTCGAGATGTCGTGTTCAATTCATTCAAGGTTGGTCTTCGGTCTCAGCAATATGGATATGGGGAATATTACAAGACTGATACGGAAAATCCGACGATTCCTATGCGTCGCAAAGCAATCGCCCAAAATAATAGCGGAAGTGAGTAGAGGCTATGGGTCAACGTATCCTGAATATGCTCCTGAGAGGCTTTACTCTGCTAAGTCGCTTTGTACTGCTTTTTTGTCTGGCTAAATATCTCTCGCCAGCGGAAGTCGGTCAGTATGGGATCATATTCGCGACAATAAGCTACGTCCTCTTTATTTTGGGATTGGATTTTTATACATACAGCACTCGCGAATTGATTGCTAGTGCGCGCGCTGACTGGCCTCGAATTCTTATTAGTCAGTCGGCATTTTTTGTTGTTTGTTACGTGGTTACTTTGCCGTTCGTTGCTGTCTTTTTGCTAAAGAGCCGCGTGCTGCCAGGATCATTGATTGCCTGGTTTTTTCTGCTACTGGTTACGGAGCATATTGGCCAAGAAATAAATCGGTTGCTCATCGCTATGTCCAAGCCGCTGTATGCCAGCATAGTATTGTTTGTGCGAAGTGGGGTATGGGTATTGATCGGTGCTGCCGTTATGTTTTTGACACCAACCGTACGAACCCTATCTGATGTTTTCGCCTTATGGGCTTGTGGAGGAATGTGCGCGATCGGGATTGGTCTTTGTGCGTTTGGAAGTCTCGATTGGCGATCTGCTGAGAGGCGAGTTGACTGGAATTGGATTTGGCGCGGCGTAAAGGTGGCAGTCCCTCTCCTAGTAGCGACGTTAGCGACTCGTCTTTTATTTGTTGGAGATCGATATATCGAAAAATTTGTTGCTGGCGATGAAATTTTGGGTGCATACACTTTCTACACCGGTGTCGCCGGCTCGCTCTTGGGATTTCTCGATGCCGCTGTATTGTCATTCCTAACGCCAAGGTTGATTGCGAGCGTTCGCTCGAAAGACATTGTGGCCGCAAAGAAAATTCTCAGCGAATTGAATTGGTCGACACTAACTTTAGTGGGAACGTTCACTTTGGTTTGTTGTTTGGCAATAAAGCCTCTGGTGATTTTTATCGGGAAACCGGTTTACATTGACCATTACGTCATGTTTCTTATTTTGCTGAGTGGCTCAGCATGTTTTTGTATAAGCATGATCCCACATTATGCACTTTACGCCATAGGGGCTGACTCAGCAATTATCAAATGCAATATAGCTGGGTCTATGATTTTTTTTGCAGGATGTGCTTTCATGTACTCATGGTTTGCTGATCTGGCAGTACCTGTGGCGTTATTGGTGGCATTTGCATTTGTCTGTATTTCTAAGTACCTGTTGTATATAAATCATTATCGTTCGAGTGCAGCGCTATTCGTCAGTTAAGTGGGAATTTGAAATTGAATAAAAATATGTGATTGGTTGCTTACGGATGGACCGATACAACAGATCTTGCGAATATGGCCGGGAAAATGATGAATCTTTTAGTATGCTATACGCCGCTCCACGTTTTGATAGCTGAACGTTTGCTTAAACTTGGCAAGCTGGAAAATTTTTATTTATTATATATATGTTTCAATGAGTCGGAGCAGCATCGGTTTTATTACAAGCGGTTGGCGGAAATTGCTCCGTTCGGTGCCGATTTTCTGGTTCTACCTCATGACTGGCGCGATCCGCTTCGGCTTATTCGATGGCGCCAAAAAAATAAAGAATTGGCTCCCAATTTCTTGATCAGCGGAAATGTCAAGCATATGCACTCACGATTGCTTGCTTTTTTTTTAGGGATAAAAAAATTCAAAACATTTGATGATGGTAGCGGAAACATCGCTATTAATGGATATTTTTCCGATTTAAGAGAGAATAAAATTTCGAAAATTTTATTCTCATTGATATCGCCATCCTATCTTTATGTGAATATCATAAAAAAAATTGACCGACATTTTTCAATATATCCAGATGAAAATGTTTACTCGAGATTTGGTGTTTTGGTAGAAAAAATAGAACTTTTTGAAAAAATCAAAAATGTAACTGAACAAAATCAAGGTGCGGTAACCATTTATATCGGCCATGCATTTGTCGAAACTGGACTGATTGCGGGTGAGGATGCTGAACGGCTGGACAGAATTTTATTTGAGAAATTTTCGATCAATTATTTCTTGCCTCATCCACGAAGCCGTAATCTTTCATTTTTTCCTCCGATGCGAAAATATGCATCCAAGTCGCCATTGATTGCAGAAGAATTTGTATTAAGTCTGTTAAATTATGGAAAATTTGTGCGAATAATAGGCGTGAATAGTAGTGCGTTGTTGAATCTCGCATTCTCTAGAGGAGTTGAGATTATTAATATCGATCTCAAAACTAACCTAGATTCAGGTGCTCTGACAGCATCGATGAATGCCCGAAAAATAAAATGTATCAACGAGGCAGATCTGCTCTTGACAGATGAAAAAATCTACATTTAATGCGTTCCTGTTCGCGCTGGTCATTAGTATGACCGTCTATATTGATGGCTTCTTGGCAATAGCGCATGCGATTACAAAAGCTGGGCAATATAATCCTGCGATTGCTATTATCGTGACGATAGCTGTAGTCGCTGTTTTTTTAATAATGCGGCGATTTCCAGTTTGGTTGGTGGGCGTGCTTTTTCTCGCATTTATATTGATGGCTATATTGTCTGTGCGTGATGAAAGTGATTTGGATAAATTATTTAGAGATTATATTTATCTTATTTTGCTGGTAACGGCATTTGAGGTGGTAAAAGGAGCATTGAGAGGAGGGATAGTGGATCTCCGTATTTTTGCTCGCTGGTTAGGTCTGCTGGTTCTACTGTTGTTCCCAATTCTAGGTGTTATTTCGGGTATCAAAGGATACGATAATCGTTTTGCTGGTTTTACATTATCTCCTCCAATTTTTGCTAATGCAGCATTGTTGGCTTATTTGATAGCTAGAAATGCCAGATTGGGTTGGATGTGGACTTTTATTTTCTTTATCGCGTCAGTGGCGTGCATTGTGTTATCAGGTACTCGAAGTCCTCTGGTAACGCTCGTGCTGTACGAGATGTTTCTTTTTGGAACTGGTGAATTGGCTTCAAGAAACCGAGGGATCTATTACATCCTGCTAGCTCTAGGCATTGCTGTTATTTCACTGGTTTTATTTGATTTATATACCACGATAACGATCGGGCATTCATCATCTCGTATTTTTTCATCTGAGGATTCGGATGGAGGATCTTTGCAGACCCGTTCGGCATGGTATCTTTTGATTTTAAATGGTTTGCGGGATAGTTTTTTTATAGGTGGTTATGGCGCGGGAGCTGCGGAACGTCTAACTGGATTTATAACGCATTTTGATATATTGAGATACTGGTACGATTATTCGGTTTTTTATGTTGGTATATTTTTTTTCATTCTCTGGAAAGCATTCAGATGTAATGTAACGGATCGTGGGTCGCACACTACGCCGTACAGGATTTTTATTTTCCCGTTTGTCTGCATTAGTACAATTTTGATGTCGATGCATAACATCTTCCAGTCACCTGGGATGATTGTGATATTTGCCGGATATTTAAATTGCTCGAATATTCGCAAGGGGAGATAAATGAATTTAAAAGAGTCGTCTGAATATTTGAATATTTTGCGAAAAAGCGAGAAAAAATTTGCAATTAGTAAGGGGGACGTTGTTGCTGCTAGTTTGTGCACATTTTTGAATCCTTACTCCTATCTCATGCTTCGAGCACATTCTCAGGTACTGGAGAATTTCGATGTAATCGGAGTAGATGGATTTTCACTTGCGGTATTTTTGCGTTTGGCTGGGGTATGCAATTCACCACGTGTGAGCTTCGACATGACTTCGGTTGCGATGGACGTTTTCAAGTATGCAGAGGCTACCGGTCGTACCGTTTTTCTTGTCGGCTCGACACAAGAGAATTTGGACACAGCTGTTCAACATATTTTGGCCCGCTTCCCAGCCCTCAAATTCTGCGGCGCATCTCATGGTTTTTTTGACGATGAAGGAGAGGCTGCTCTGATCGCAGGCATCAACTGGATCGGTGCGGATATCGTTATTTGCGGGATGGGGGCAGTTAAGCAGGAGAAGTTTCTTGCTGCCTTGAATGTTAGCGGTTGGCAAGGTAAAGGATATTCTTGTGGTGGCTTTATTCATCAGATCGCAAAGGGTAGTCTTGACTACTACCCACAGTGGATGAATCGATTGAACCTAAGATGGATTTTTCGGATACTGGATGAACCAAAATTGTTGAAAAGATATTTTATCGATTATCCCATCGCGATTGGGCTTCTGCTTCGTGATGCTGTCAATTATCACATCCTTCGTGTTCAGGATAAACGAAGAAAAATTGCATTTATACGATCGCCATGACTAAAGATGTCGATGTCCGGAGCGTTATATAGAAATAATCGACATTGGTATGGCAATGCGATGTTGTTTAATATGTAACGGGAAATCACGCTTGATGATATTTCTGTGGGATTGGAAATGTTGATTATAATAAGTTATCCCATTTGGAGTTATATTCTATGTTGCGTCGTACGGTAATTAGAGGTTTTTGTGCACACACCGCAGTCGCATTTTTAGGTATCGGCGGAGTGACCATGCAAGTATTCGGTATTGAGCACGCCGATATTGAAGTTTTGCTGAAGACGGAACAGAGTGGTGATGCGTCGCAGCTATTGAAAAAAATTGCTGCGGCCAAAACTCAAGGGGTGCGGAAAATCCGTATACAGGGGGATGTCGATATTTTTGAGCCACTGATTATCCCATCGGAAATTGAGGTGATTTTTGATGGTGTGTTGCGGAGTCATTCAAAAGATGCCACGCTTCTTCTGGAAAACGTCACAGACGTTGTTTTACGTTTTCATGAAATATTGGGCGATGGTGTTACCGAGCAACAATCAGGGGTTGCCATTCGAAACAGTAGTGATTGTACTGTTTATGGATCTCGAATTTTATCCATATTAAATAAGGGTGTTGAGATTTCTTCTACGAATGATGGGCGATCGGAGCGAAACTTGGTTTCAATAGATATAATTCGTGGCGCGATAGGAAAATCAGGTGCAGGAGTGTCAATTTTCGGAAAATCGAGTGCTCAGAATAGGATCGAAGGTGGTGTTTTATCGGGAAATCGGATTGGCATTACCATCAACGGAGGAATGTTTAACCAAGTTAGAAGTGTCACTTGCAGCAATAATCTAGAGGCTGGTGCAATGATAGACGGGATGGTGTCACGTGCTGCTGATGGCGGCTCCCATAACGTGCTTCGATCTCTTATTTGCAATTCCAATGGATCTGCAAATGCTGCATATGGCGGTGTCTATCTCGGAAACGGATCTTCGTTCAATGAAATTATTGATCTAGTAGCGGAGGGAAATTTTGGAGCAGGCTGTCGATTAAGTGGTGGTGATAGCTTCCAAAACAAGGGGAATAAATTTGAACATTTTCGTCTACATAATAATCAACGAGGGGGATTTGTCGCTTCAGAATCACCTGGCTCGACCCTTATTGACGTAATCGCGGAGGAGAATGGCCTGTCTGGTATTGCACTTTTTAAGAGTGATGATTCCAATGTTTCCGGTAGATCAGATGGAAATGGTGCGGATGGCTTACTCATACAGTCTGCCAACGTGGAGGTTTTAAATTTTCTCGCAAGTGGGAACAAGGGCTATGGCATACATGTTGCTTATGGGGGTAGCAACAGTCCAAATGCCAAAATACATCAATTCTCAGGAAATGGGAATGTCCGTGGACCTTTATATTTACCATCTAGTATAGGTAATAAATGAATTGAGCCTTGGAGATGTCATAGGGCTGTATTATGTGAATATCTTGAGATGGTTAATTTCACTTTTTAACAAGATGAAAAATATTTCCCGTTTCGTGAGAAAGAATCATGCCGGCGGCCAAAGCAACCTTTAGCGAAGCTGTATTTTCAACTTTTATCTCGGCGCGTAGCAGGCTCCCATGAGGAAAGCTGTTAATCACGAGTTGAAGCATACGTTTGGCGATTCCGTTGCCGCGAGATTCCGGGTCCACGGTCCACGAGAGTTCGGCGCCAGAAGGTTCTCTGTCGATTCTGACGCAGCCTACGGGACGCCCTTTATCCTCAGCAATTAACAACTGTCTCATGGAGTTGGACAGGGTTGCTTCGAGCCAAATAAGATGATCGTCGAACTTAACTTCCTCTACGTTATGACTGGCCGATCTTGTCGCAGCGTCGTTTCTCCACTTTAAAAGAATCTCTGCGTCGTTCATTGTTGCATTTCGGAGGGTCATCGTCATCGGGCTCTTTTCTTTCGCATGAATGAGCTGTAGTTTGCGGTGGCATTTAACGCGTAGGTTCGATGCGTATTGCGGGGCGTGTTATACGTGATGCTCTAGTCGATCATCTACCCAAACACCCTCAAAACCCTCGCCACCACCCCATTCCTCCCAATCCACTCCGCGTAAGCCCGATACTCCGGATCATTCATCAAATGCCGTTCCTCGGTTTTTGCCCGCAAAAAATAAAGCAGGTTGATACCGATCAACCCCGTGCAATGCATGAGCGCGACGCGCCAGCCGAGCGGCTCGATGAAGGGCACCGAGATCATCCAGTACGACAGATTCTTCGAGATATAAGCCGGATGCTTGGTGAAACGATAAGGCCCTGAAGTAATGATCCCGCGATTGGTCAGATTGGAAAAGCGCAAGCCGAACGAGATCGTCGACGACGCATAGCACAGCAGCAGCGCGACGATCACGACGCCCCAGACGATGCGCAGCGTCGGCACCGAAATAAGCCAGTTGTCCCAGAACACCGAACCTTCATAGCGCAGGTACTGGTTCGCCATTACCGACCAGAACGGTTGATAGCAGATGAGCGCGACGAGCCAGCCGAGCGTCGTCGGCTCGGCGCTGCGCACGTGGCTGTCGAGAATGCGGAACGTGCACAGATAGCCCACCGTGCCGAACATCAGGTCCATCGAGTACGACAGGTCGTACATGAAGCGGAACGAGTCGAGCGTGAAGGGTGCGTTCAGCGCGGCGTTCAGCGAACCGTTCAGATGATCCGCGTTGGTCGACAGATAGACGGTCATCAGCGGCAGGAAAAACGCCTTCACCATCCAGCCCGCCAGCATCTCCCGCAGCGGACGCCAGTTGGCGGGGCGCTCGCCGCGCAGCAGCAGGCGTCCCCATACGAGGTACGCGTCGTCGGTGTCGCGCTGGCGGCGGTCCATCCACGCGAAATAAAACGGCGCCGCGACGATCACGTACGGCGCGAGCGTGCGCAGCAGCGTCCAGTACGGTTCGTAGAACGCGCCCTGGTATTCGGGCAGCAGGAAATAGAGCAGGCCGATGCCGGCATAGATCGACGCAAGCGCGGCGAGCCGCACCGCGACGCGCGCGACACTGAGCGGCCGCACCGCGTGGCCCGCCAGTCCGGCGCTCGGGCGCAAATAGACGCGCGCGACGAACAGATCGTGAAGCGCGATCGTCGCGATGATCGCGAGAGAAGCGAGTACGCCGCGCGTCGCGCCGTCGAGTGTCGTGCTGTTGCGCAGCAGCCAGAGCGTCAGCAGGCCCGCGGCGATGCCGGCGAGGCCGACCGAAAACGGAGCCGCCGAACGCGGGCGCGCGTCCGGCGCGTGCGCGACGGTATCGATAGTGGAGTTCATGCCATCCTCGTAGTCATGACATTGTTAGCGGCCGGGCTGTTGATTTTTTAAGGCCCGGCCGCCGTATCGAAGAACGCTTACTTGCCGGTCGTGGCGACGCCGCCGAGCAAGCCGCCGACGAGGTTCGTCACCGGCGCGAGCAGGCCCTTGTTGCCCGAGCCGCCGCTGCTCGTGCCGCTCGACGAACCGCCGGTGAGGCCGGCGAGCAGGCCGGTCACCGGGTTGGGCGTGGCGCCGCCGCCGCCCGAGCCGCTGGTTCCCGCGCTTGCGCCGGCGCTGACGGTTCCGCTCACCGAGACGGTCAGCGAGCCGACGAGGCTCGTCACCGGCGCGAGCAGGCCGCCGCTGCCCGAGGTGCCGCCGAGCGAACCGACCTTGCCGAGCAGGCCGGTGACCGGGCTCAGCAGGCCGCCGAGGCCGGCCGAACCGCCGGTGCCGCCCGTGCCACCAGTACCGCCGAGGCCAAGGCCGAGATTACCGAGCAGTCCGGTGAGCGGCGGGATCGCGATGCCGCCCGAACCGCCGCTGCCGCCTGCGCCGCCGAGTCCGCCCAGCAGTCCGGTGAGCGGTGCGAGCGGATTGGTGGTCGCTCCGGTGAGCAGGCCGCCCGTGCTGGTGACGGTCTTGCCCAATTGGCTCACGATGCCGCCGACGTCCTTGCCGACCTGATCGTTGGTGGAGTTCGACAATTTCAGACCTGCCGAGTCGATGCCGTTGCCGAGCGTGCTGAGCAGTTTGTCGAGCGGCGTGCCGAGGCCGGTCGCGTTGCCGAGCGTTTGCGTCGTATTGGAGACGGTGAGCGTGATCGGATTGATCACCGAGCTGAGCTGCGTTTCGACCTGCTGCACCGGCGTGCTCGTCAGTACCTTGTTCAGTCCCGAGCCGACGGCGATGACGCCGCCGCCCACGCCATCGACGACGCCGCCGAGCGTCGAGGTCACCGGCGCCAGCGGCTTGAGCGGCCCGCTGCCGAGGCTTGCCACGACGCCGCCGACCGACTTGACCGCGGCGCCTGCATCGGAGACGACGCCCGAGGTGGAAGTCAGCGTCGGGCCGAGCGGATTGGCCGAGCTGCCGAGCGAGCCGAGGCCGGCTGCGGCGCCGTTGCCGAGCGTCTTCACGCCGTCGCCGAGATCGGTGAGCGCCGCGCCGAGGTTGGTGGTCGTCGCGCTGTTGACGCCGGGGATCGACGTGCCGGACACCTTACCGCCGGTATCGGCAACCGTGGTGCCGACGGCGGTGATGAGGTTGCTGGCCTGGGTGACGACGTTGCCGATCGGGGTGGAGGAGGTGCCCGAAGTACCCGAAGTACCCGAAGTACCCGAAGTACCCGAAGTACCCGAAGTACCCGAAGTACCCGAAGTACCCGAAGTACCCGAAGTACCCGAAGTACCCGAAGTACCCGAAGTACCCGAA
>Ga0153951_1000556_pt1 | contig 13872 bp, 12 predicted proteins | sample TSNJ035MetaG_FD_102278 | JGI IMG/M metagenome (GOLD analysis project Ga0153951, IMG submission 102278) | Attine ant fungus gardens microbial communities from New Jersey, USA - TSNJ035 MetaG | ecosystem: Host-associated > Fungi > Mycelium > Unclassified | place: USA: New Jersey, Wharton State...
CGTCGCGGTCGCCGAGGCGATCAGCGGCAGCGTCAGGCCGGTGTACGTATTGCTCAGATGCATTGACGAGACGACTTGCACGGTCGGGAAAATGCGCACTTCGACCGGCAGCATCAGCGTGACGAAAATCAGCCAGAACGCGGCAGTGCGAAACGGAAAGCGGAAATAGACGATCGCGTACGCGGAGATCATCGACACGGCGATCTTGCCGATCGCGATCACGAGCGCCATCACGAGGCTGTTGAGCAGCATGCGGTTGAACGGCGCGGCCGCGTTGCCGGTGCCCTGCGTCCAGATCGTGACGATGTTCTCGAACAGATGCGTGCCCGGCACGAGCGACAGCGGCACCGTGAACACTTCGTGCTCGCTCATGGTCGCCGCGCAGAACGCGACGTAGACCGGAAACACCACCAGCACGACGCCGACGATCAGCACCGCGTGGCAGAACAGGTCGAAACCGCGGCGGTTCTCGATCATGAGTATTGAACCCTGCGTTCGATGAAGCGGAATTGCACGACGGTCAGCGCCACGACGATGACCATCAGCACGACCGACTGCGCGCCCGAGCTGCCGATGTCGAGCCCCTGGAAGCCTTCGGCGAAGATCTTGTAGATCAGCGTGCGAGTCGCCTGGCCGGGGCCGCCGCCGGTCGCCGCGTCGATCACGGGGAAAGTGTCGAAGAACGCGTAGGTGATGTTGATGACGAGCAGAAAGAACGTGGTCGGCGACAGCAGCGGCAACGCGATGCCGAAGAAGCGCCGCACGGGACCGGCGCCGTCGATCGCGGCCGCTTCGATCAGCGAGCGCGGAATCGCCTGCAGGCCCGCGTAGAAGAACAGGAAGTTATAACTGACCTGCTGCCACACCGAGGCGAGCACGACGAGGAACATCGCCTGGCCGGGATTGAGCGCGTGATTCCACACGACGCCGTATTTCGCGAGCGCATAGGTGACGAGGCCGATGCTCGGGTTGAACAGGAACGACCACAGCACCGCGGCGATCGCGGGCGCGACCGCGTACGGCCAGATCAGCAGCGTCTGATAGGCCTTTTTGCCGCGCGTCACGCGATCGGCGCAGACCGCGAGCAGCAGCGAGATCACGAGGCCCGACACGGTGACGAGCGTGCAGAACACGATCGTCGTGTTGAACGAGGCCAGATACAGCGGATCGGCGAAAAGCTGTTTGAAGTTCGCGAGGCCGACGAACTCGCTCGACGTGCCGAACGCGTCCTGGCTTTGCGTCGATTGCCAGAGCGCAACGCCTGCGGGCCACAGGAAGAACACCAGCGTGATGAGCAGCTGCGGCGCGACGAGCAGGTAGGGCAGCGCGCTGGTGCCGAAGTAAGAGCGCTTTTCCATCGGGATTCCCAAGGGGGCTGCAATGGCGGCGGGTTGCGGCGCAGCGGCATCGCAACCCGCCCGCGGGCGATGCCCGGTCTAGTTGCCGGCCTTTTCGAAGCGGCGCAGCAGATCGTCGCCGCGCGCGACGGACGAGTCGAGCGCCTGTTGCGGCGTCTTCTTGCCTGCCCACACCTGTTCGAGTTCCTCGTCGATCACGGTGCGGATCTGCGGCATGTTGCCCAGACGCAGGCCCTTCGTGAACGGCAGCGGCGGCTTGTTCATCATCTGGCGGATCGCGGTGTCGCTGCCGGGGTTCTTCTCGTAGAAGCCCTGCTGGCGCGTCAGATCGTAGGCGGCGGTGGTGATCGGCAGATAGCCGGTGTCCTGATGCCACTTCGCGGCGACTTGCGGCGTGGCCAGGTACGCGAGGAACTTCGCGACGCCCTTGTAGACGGCCGGGTCCTTGCCCGACAGCACCCACAGGCTCGCCCCGCCGATGATCGCGTTCTGCGGCGCGCCCTTCACGCTCTCGTCGTACGGCATCATGCCGGTGCCGAAGTTGAACTTCGCGTATTTCTTGATCGTGGCGAGCGAGCCCGACGAGTTCGTAATGATGCCGCAGTCGCCGCTATAGAACTTCGACACGGGTTCGTCCTTGCGGCCGACATAGGTGAACGAGCCGTCCTTCGCCATGTTCTGCAGGAACTGGATGTGCGCGACCTGCAGCGGCTTGTTGAATTCGAGCTGCGCGTCCATGCCGTCGAAGCCGTTGTTCTTCGACGCGAACGGCGCCGCATGCCACGCGCTGTAGTTCTCGAGCTGAATCCAGCTTTGCCAGCCCGACGAATAGCCGCACGACATGCCCGAGGCCTTCAGCTTCTGCGCGTCGGCGTGCAGTTCGGTCCAGGTCTTCGGCGGCTGGTTCGGATCGAGCCCGGCCTTCTTGAACGCATCCTTGTTGTAGTAGAGCACTGGCGTCGAGCTGTTGAACGGCATCGAGATCAGCTCGCCGGTTTTCGAGTCGCTGTAATAGCTCGCGATGGTCGGCACGAAGGCTTTCTGGTCGAGCGGCACGCCGGCGTCCTTGAAGACCTGCGTGACCGGGACGATGGCTTTCTTCGCCTGCATCATCGTCGCGGTGCCGACTTCGTAGACCTGCAGGATGGCCGGCGCGTTGCCGCTGCGATAGGCGGCGATGCCGGCGGCGAGGGTCTGGTCGTAGGAGCCCTTGAAGACGGGCACGATCTTGTAGTCGCTCTGCGATTTGTTGAAGTCGTTCGCGATGTCGTTCAGACGTTCGCCCAGCGCGGCTTCCATGGCATGCCAGAACTGGATTTCGGTCGCGGCGTGGGCCGCCTGGCTGAGGCCGACGCTTAACACGGCGGCGACGGAAAGTGAACGGAGCAACGGCTTGCAATTCATCGATTTGTCTCCTGTGTCGATCGGGGTCAGCGCTTTGACGCTGACTTCGATTCCATGACGGTATGCGGACGGGCGCGGACGCGAATCGCGCGATTCTATTTGGCTTCGATGACATTCCGGCGTCGGCGGCCAGGCGGCGTGGAAGCGCTTCTGGCGGGGGCCGGAAGCCGCAATGTAACACCGGCTGTCAGGAAACGGAAACAGGCGGGGCGAGGTGGTGGGCGGGGGATGGGGGATGCGGCGAAAGGCGGCGGCAATGAAAAAGCCCGCTTGGGGCGGGCTTTGGAGCAGGCTTTTCGGAAAGCTCATGCCGCGATGGAAAAGCGCGCGTGCTTTGCGCGCTCGCATTCTAGCTATTGCCAGGAAGCAGTTTTAGCAGGTGTGCGACAGGCTCTGCCAGTTGCAACATGCCGGTGGCGATTGTCACGGAGTTCGCCACATTGGCCAACGCGCTCGCGACTTTCTGCCCCAGTGCGGTGTCTTGCAGGACTCGACCGTAGGCCTCATCAAATGCAACGTTGCCGATGGCGGTGTTCGTTGCGTCAAGCACAGGAAATATACCCGTGATGAAATATTCGTCTAGGCACTCAATCAAGCGGCCCAGGTAACGGACGATAGTGAGCTTGACGTCGTCCGGTAGTTCATTGGACGAGACAATTTCCTTGCGGAGCTCCACCAGCTTGTCTCGCTGATCGCTAAGGCTGCTGATGTCAACTGCCTGAAGCTTCTCCCGCTCCTCCAGCAACGATGCGGTGAATCCGAGAGACACTATCGAATGGTCGTGTACGTGCGAAATGAAGCTGGCCCACTGCCCGTTCAGATTCTGCTGGGTGATGCCCGTCTTCAGTTGCAGGTGAAGCGTCTGGATGGATTGCAGATGCTTCGAAAACGAATCGTTGACGATATCAACGACCTCTCGCGAGAGGTAGAGTAGTTTCGCGATGCGAGCAAGCAGTTCGCCTTCATCCTCGGTCCTGAGAATTCTTCGCCACACTGACCGGCAATTTTCCCCGGCCGCGGTTTCTTTGCACTGTTTCAGAATCTCGTGCAGCCTATGCGCCGGGTTGTCTGCAATATTCTTGGTCATGGAAAGCGAGGATCGAACGAACGATTTCTTAGCGGCTGGTGATTATATGTGATGCCCTGCGACTGTTAGGGGCGACTGTTCCGAGATTCGACACGGACCTGATTGCAGTCGCAGGTGCTTATGCTGCGCGTGAAGTGGCTACACGTTGAACAAAAAGTTCATCACGTCCCCATCATGCACGACGTACTCCTTGCCTTCCGCGCGCATCTTGCCGGCTTCCTTCGCGCCTTGCTCGCCCTTGTAGGCGATGTAGTCGTCGAAGCCGATCGTCTGCGCGCGGATGAAGCCGCGTTCGAAGTCAGTGTGGATCGCGCCGGCCGCCTTCGGCGCCGTATCGCCGATATGGATTGTCCACGCGCGCACTTCCTTCACGCCGGCCGTGAAGTAGGTTTGCAGGCCGAGCAGCTTGAAGCCCGCGCGGATCACGCGGTTCAGGCCCGGCTCTTCCATGCCCATGTCGGCGAGGAACACTTCCATGTCGGCTTCGTCGAGGTCGGCGATTTCCGCTTCGACCGCCGCGCACACGGCCACGACCGGCGCGCCTTCGGCCGCGGCGAACTTCGTGACCGCGTCGAGGTGCGGATTGTTCTCGAAGCCGTTTTCCTTCACGTTGGCAACGTACATGGTCGGCTTCGCGGTGATCAGGCAGAACGGCTTGAGCGTGGCCTGTTCCTCGTCGGTCAGGGCGAGCGCGCGGACCGGCTTGGCCTGGTCGAGCTGCACGCGGACCTTCTCGAGCACCGCGGCGAGCTTGACCGCTTCCTTGTCGTTGCCCGACTTGGCCGCCTTCGAGTAGCGCGCGAGCGCCTTTTCGACGGTGCCGAGGTCGGCGAGCGCGAGTTCGGTGTTGATGACTTCGATGTCCGACAGCGGATCGACCTTGTTCGCGACGTGAATCACGTTGTCGTCCTCGAAGCAGCGCACCACGTGCGTGATCGCGTCGGTTTCGCGGATGTTCGCGAGGAACTGGTTGCCGAGCCCTTCGCCCTTGCTCGCACCGGCCACGAGACCGGCGATGTCGACGAATTCGACCACGGCCGGCAGAATGCGCTCGGGCTTGACGATTTCGGCGAGCGCCTTCAGGCGCGCGTCCGGCACTTCGACCACGCCGACGTTCGGCTCGATCGTGCAGAACGGATAGTTTTCGGCGGCGATGCCTGCCTTGGTCAGCGCGTTGAACAGGGTGGACTTGCCGACGTTAGGCAAGCCGACGATGCCGCATTTGAGGCTCATGGAAATCCTTCAGTGAATCAGTAGGTTGCGTGAGGCGCTCGACGCTGTGCGCGGATTCGGCAAGCCTTCGCGCGGGGCGTGGCGCGGCAGGCTCAGCGGAGCGGACAAGTCACCGAATCGGGGCGTTGGCTCGACGATTGGGTGCGAGTTTTCACGGAAAGCGCAATTGTAACCCGTCCGGATGGGCTTTCCGCTGTGATGCATTTCGTCATATCCACTGTAAAATCGTTAAATCAGGGCCGTCAGAGCCCACTTTTCGGGGGAAGAACGTGCGAATCATCGGATGGGTCGGAACCGGCGTCGTCGTGGCGCTGATCGTGGGCGGGGTCGCGACATGGGTCTCGCCGAATTTCGACGAAGCCCAGGCCACCACGGACCGGCAGACGATCGAATGCCTGACGGGCCGCCTGAGTCAGGAAGATCGGGCAAGCATCGCGCAGTTCGCCGACAGGAATGACTTCGATTCGCTCTGGCACGTGTACGACCGCGTGTTCCCCGACTGCGCGGTGCGCGGCGATCAACGCGATCGCAAGGCCCAGCTCGAAGCGGCCGCGTGGCGCATCCTGTCGTCCGATCCGGATTTCATGCGCATCCGCGAGGCCAACGCGGCGCTTGCGGCGAGCGCGCCGCACTAGGGCCGAGCGGGTCCGATGGGGGCGGAAGGCCCGCAACCCCGCGGCTATAATGCGCGCATGAACGCACACCACCAGACCTTTGATGCCGCCGTGATCGGCGGCGGGCTCGTCGGCAAGACCGCGGCGCTCGCGCTCACGCAAGGCGGGCTGCGCGTCGCGCTGCTCGCGCAGCCTTGCGCGGCGCCACCTGCCGGCGCGGCCTTCGACTCGCGGGTCTACGCGTTGTCGTCGAGTTCGCAGGCCCTGCTCGAACGGCTGCGGGTCTGGCAGGCGCTCGACCCGGCGCGGCTCGGGCCCGTCTACGACATGCGCGTGTACGGCGACGCGCACGCCGAGCTGCACTTCTCCGCGTTCCAGGCTTCGGTGCCGCAACTGGCGTGGATCGTCGAGTCGTCGGTGATCGAGCGCGCGCTCGACGCCGCGCTGCGCTTCCAGCCCAATCTCACGTGGATCGACACGCGCGCGCAGGCGCTCGATTTCAGCGCCGACAGCGCGAGCGTCGGCCTCGCCAACGGCAGCGTGCTCGAAGCCGACCTCGTGGTCGGCGCGGACGGCGCGCATTCGTGGGTGCGCGCGCAGATCGGCTCGAAGATGGTGCGGCGCGACTACAAGCAGACCGGCGTGGTCGCCAATTTCAAGGCCGCGAAGCCGCACGGCGAAACCGCCTACCAATGGTTCCGCGATGGGGAGATCATCGCGCTGCTGCCGATGCCGGACGGCCATGTGTCGCTGGTCTGGTCGGCGCGTACCGGGCACGCGGAGCAGCTGCTTGCGCTCGATCCCGAGCGGCTCGCCGCCGAAGTGGAGCAGGTGAGCGGCGGCCAGTTCGGCGCGCTCGACTGCGTGACGCCCGCGCAAGGCTTCCCGCTCGCGCTGCAAACCGTGGACCGGCTCGTCGCGCCGCGCGTCGCGCTGGTCGGCGATGCCGCGCATCTGATCCACCCGCTCGCGGGGCAGGGCATGAACCTCGGCCTGCGCGACGTCGCGGCGCTCGCGAGCACGGTTGCCGGCAAGGAAGCGTTTCGCGACCTCGGCGACATGGTGCTGCTGCGCCGCTACGAACGCTCGCGCCGCGAAGATATCCGCGCGCTGATGATCGCCACCGACGGTCTGCAAAAACTCTTCTCGATACCGGGCCCGCTCGCGCGGGTCGTGCGCAATACGGGCATGGCGTTCGTCGGTGCCCAGCCGTTCGTCAAGCGCTGGCTCGTGTCGGCCGCGCTCGGATGAGGCACGGCGCGCGGGGCCGCCGCCGTGCGGAGAACCGATGGCCGATGGCCGATGGCCGATAAGCGGCGGTCGGGGCGGGTATCATGAGCGGATCGCCGCCTTGCGGTCTGACCCAATGTGCGCCTGAAAAGCGCAGCCGGAACGTGAAAAAATGCGCTCGATGCGCGACTGAACTCAGGACTCCAGCATGAAAACGACCTTCCGCATGGCCGCCGCCGCACTCGCGATCGCCGCCGCCACGCTCGGCTGCTCGGCCCAGGCCGACCAGACCACCGACAGGCTCAAGGCGACGCTGCAAACGCGCCTGAACGACGTGACGATCAAGAGCATCACGAAGTCGCCGATCGCCGGGCTGTACGAAGTCAACCTCGGCACGCAGATCATCTATAGCGACGCCAACGGCGACTACCTGATGCTCGGCGACATGGTCGACGCGAAGACCCGCAAGAACCTGACCGAAGCGCGGCTGTCGGAAACCAACCGCATCGACTTCGCGAGCCTGCCGTTCGCGAATGCCGTGAAGGTCGTGCGCGGCAACGGCTCGCGCAAGATGGCCGTGTTCTCCGATCCGAACTGCCCGTACTGCAAGCAGCTCGAAACCTCGCTGAAGTCGATCGATAACGTCACGGTCTACACGTTCCTGTACCCGGTGCTGTCGCCGGACTCGGCCGTCAAGTCGAAGTCGATCTGGTGCTCGGCCGATCGCGCGAAGGCCTGGGAGTCGTGGATGCAGAACCATCAGGCGCCGACCGCCGCCGGCACCTGCGACACCGCCGCGATCGACAAGAACCTCGCGCTCGGTCATGCCATGAACGTGGACGGCACGCCCACGGTGTTCCTCGCCGACGGTCGCCGCCTGCCCGGCGCCGTGCCGGCCGACCGGCTCGACCGGGAACTCTCCGCGGTGCACTGAGCCCCGCACAATCATCGGAAAGAAGGCGCGGGAAGCGCCTTCTTTCGCATCAAGGGGCGCCATCTCGGGTTATCCCAGGCCGCCCCGTTTTCGACTCCCCCATTCCAATTTGCCCACCGCTGCCGATGAAGCCGATCCGCTACACCATCGTTCCGAGTCACCCCGCCGCCCATCTGTTCGAAGTTGCCGTGACCGTTGCCGACCCCGATCCGGCCGGGCAGCGTTTCATGCTGCCGGTATGGATTCCGGGCAGCTACATGGTGCGCGAGTTCGCGCGCAACATCGTCACGCTGCGCGCGGTGAACGAGGCGGGCCGCAAGGTGCGCATCGACAAGATCGACAAGCACACGTGGCAGGCCGCGCCGGTAAAGGGCGCGCTGACGCTGCGCTACGAGGTGTACGCGTGGGACCTGTCGGTGCGCGCCGCGCATCTGGACGATACGACCGGCTTTTTCAACGGCACGAGCGTGTTCCTCTCGCCGCTCGGCCATGAGGAGGCGCCATGCGTGGTCGAGATTCAGAAGCCCCAAGGCGAGGCGTACCGCAACTGGCGCGTCGCGACTGCGATGCCGGAAGCGCGCGCCACGAAGCGCTACGGCTTCGGCGAGTACCGCGCGCAGAACTATGACGAACTGATCGACCATCCCGTGACACTCGGCACGTTCGCGCTCGCGACGTTCAAGGCGCATGGCGTGCCGCACGACGTCGTGATCGGCGGGCGCGTGATCGGGCTCGACATGGAGCGGCTGTGCGCGGACCTGAAGCGCATCTGCGAGGCGCAGATCGCGCTGTTCGAACCGAAGTCGAAGAAGGCGCCGGTCGAGCGCTACGTGTTCATGACGCAAGCCGTGACCGACGGCTACGGCGGGCTCGAACATCGTGCCTCGACGGCGTTGATCTGCAATCGCACCGATCTGCCGGTGCAGGGCCGCGAGGCGATGAGCGAGGGCTACCGGACCTACCTCGGCCTGTGCAGCCACGAATACTTCCACACCTGGAACGTGAAGCGCATCAAGCCGGCCGCGTTCGCGCCGTACGACCTGAGCGTCGAAAACTACACCTCGCTGCTGTGGCTGTTCGAGGGCTTCACCTCGTACTACGACGATCTGATCCTCGTGCGCAGCGGCGTGATTTCGCAGGACGACTATTTCGGGCTGCTCGGCAAGGTGATCGGCGGCGTGCAGCGCGGCAGCGGCCGTCTGAAGCAGAGCGTCGCTGAAAGTTCGTTCGACTCGTGGGTCAAGTACTACCGGCAGGACGAGAACGCGCCGAACGCGATCGTCAGCTATTACACGAAGGGCTCGCTCGTCGCGCTCTCGTTCGATCTTGCGATCCGCGCGCAAACGGGCAACCGCAAATCGCTCGATGACGTGATGCGTCTCCTGTGGCAGCGCTTCGGTCGCGATTTCTATCGCGGCAAGCCGGCCGGCGTCGCGGAAGACGAGATCGAGGCGATTTTCGCGGAAGCGACCGGCGTGCAGCTCGGCGGGCTGTTCGCCGAGGCCGTGTACGGCACGCGCGATTTGCCGCTTGCCGAATTGCTCGCGCCGTTCGGCGTGGCGCTCGCGCCTGACTTCGACCGCAATGGCAAGCCGTCGCTCGGCGTGCGTCTGCGCGGCGGCGCGGATTGCATGCTGGCGGCCGTGCACGAGGGCAGCGCCGCGCAGAAGGCTGGGCTTTCCGCCGGCGACGTGCTGATCGCGCTCGACGGCCTGCGCGTGACCGGCGGCAATATCGACGCGCTGCTCGCGCGCTATCAGCCGGGCGCGAAGGTCGAGCTCCACGCATTCCGCCGCGACGAGCTGCGCGTCACGCAGGTGCGGCTCGACGGTCCCGAAGTGGCACGCTACAAGCTCGCGGTCACCGACAAGCGGGCCGCCACGCGCCGCGCTCGCGAACGCTGGCTTGCAAGCTGAGCGTCATGCCTAACGTTATTGATTGACGGCTGAGGGCGGGGATTGTTCTATCAATGCAACAATCCTTCGCTGCCGGATAGCTTTTTCGCGGACCGGTAAAAAAACACAATGGCTCCACTCGCGCAACACAGCGCGCCCCCTACTGGAGTCAACCATGACCACGATCCTGCAAATCAACTCGGCAGCCCGCTCGCAAGGCGCGAACTCGACGATGCTCGTCAACGAGCTGACCGCGAAGCTGCAACAATCGAACCCGGGCGCGCAAGTCGTCGTCCGTAACCTGCAAGCCGAACCGCTGCCGCACCTCGACGACGCCGTGCTTGGCGCGTTCTTCACGCCGGCCGAGCAGCGCACGCCGGAGCAAGCTGAGATCGCCGCGCGCAGCGAAGCGCTGATCGCCGAACTGCAAGCCGCCGACATCGTCGTGATCGGCGCACCGATGTACAACTTCGGCATCTCGTCGCAGCTGAAGACGTACTTCGACTTCATCGCCCGCGCCGGCATCACGTTCCGCTACACCGAGAACGGCCCGGTCGGCCTTGTGACGGGCAAGAAGGTGCACGTCGTGTCGGCACGCGGCGGCAAGTACATCGGCACGCCGAACGACAGCCAAACGCCGTACCTGAAGAGCTTCCTCGGCTTCCTCGGCATGACCGACGTGAACTTCATCTACGCCGAAGGTCTGAACCTGGGCCCGGACGCAGCCAGCGCCGCGCTGAGCAACGCGCGCGAAGCGATCGCCGCAGTCTGAGTCATCTCGTTGCGCCGTGTGGTGCCGCTTGATCGCGGCGCCGGTGGTGAAACGAAAAAACGCCACGGATGGGGTTCTCCATCCGTGGCGTTTTTGTTTTCTGGCAGTGCGACCGGTTCTGCGCGCCGGTTACCGCGTGTTCAGTCAGGCAAGCATCTGCGCTTCGTCCGGCAGGCGCCAGTCGATCGGTTCGCGGCCGTGCTTCACGAGATACTCGTTCGCCGTCGCGAAGTGCCCGCAGCCGAGAAAGCCGCGATGCGCCGACAGCGGCGACGGATGCGGCGCCTCGAGCACGCAATGCGACTTGCCGCCGAGCAGCGCGCGCTTGGCCTGCGCATGCGCGCCCCACAGCATGAACACGAGACCGTCGTGGCGTGTCGCGAGTTCGTGGATCAGCGTGTCGGTGCATTTCTCCCAGCCGCGTTTCGCATGGCTCGCGGCGCTGTCGCGCTCGACGGTCAGCACGGTGTTCAGCAGCAGCACGCCCTGTTTGGCCCAACTGTCGAGACAGCCGTGCTGCGGCGTTTCATGGCCGAGACTCGCGGCGATTTCCTTGAAGATGTTGCGCAGCGACGGCGGCGGGCGCACGTGCGGCGCGACCGAGAACGCGAGCCCGTGCGCCTGCGGCGTGCCACGGTCTTCGCCGTGATACGGGTCCTGGCCGAGGATCACGACTTTGACTTCATCGGGGCTCGTCAGGCGCAGCGCGCGAAACACGTCGGCCGGGTAGATCGTTTTGCCGGCGGCGCGCTCGCCGTCGACGAAACGGCACAATGGCGCGTAGGCGTTGCTGTCGATGAACGGCTTCAGATGCGCGTGCCACGCGGCGGGCAGGGCCTCGAACTGGGCTTCGAGCGTGGGCGGGGCAGTGGGGTCGGCCGGCTGTTGCGGTGCGGTGGCGGGCATGGCCGGCGTCGGGGGCGCGGCCTCAGCATCGCCGAACAGCGAAGCCTGCGATGGATTGGAGCGGGTACGGGAAGCGGATGTCATGGCGGGGAAGTGTCGCAGCAAACGGTGGCTAGCTCAAGGTGCGGCGGAGCGGGGATTGCGTGGCCGGGAATCCGGTTGCCGGGGCTGGCCGTGATTGCCATGAGTGCACGGCGTTCGACCGCGAGCAGCGCCTAAAGCGCCTAAAGCACCTAAAGCACTGACTCGCGCCGCCGCGTCGGCGTCATTCAGCCGGCCCGCAACTGGTAGCCGCGCTGCGCCTTGCTGATATCGTCCGGCGCGAGGCCGGCAATGTGTTGACCGAGTTCCGCCGCGAGCGTGTGAAGCGCCGCTTCGTCGCCGGATTTCAGTTCGAGTTCGATTTCGGAGATCGGCGCGCGACGCGTCTCACCGCCGACTTCCGCGAGCACGTCGCCCTGATCGATCGCCGCCTCGATCCGCGCGCCGTCCACTTCGAGCAGCCACAGCGTGCGCGTGAAATTGGTGCGGAACAACTCGATCAGCGACGGCGCCGCCTGCTGCAACGCCGCCGCAGCAGCCGGCTCGTCGCAGACGCGCAGCAACGCGTCGATGTCGAGCTTCGCATCGGCCACCGGCAATTCCCATTCGTGCCGGCTATGCAAACCGTTCGTCGCGTGGCCGACCGTCTTGAAGGTTTGCAGCCAGCCGTCCGGCGTCTGCCGCAAACGCAGCGCGCTCTTCGACGACGCCAGCGTCAACTGCGGCGTGTCGAAGTAAAGGTTCACGAGCCTGATCGCCTGACCGTCCTTGCCGGCGCGTGCGACAAACCACTGCGTCGCCGCCTGCACCTGCGCGGGCGGCAGCGCCAGCTTGATTTCGCGTTCCATGCCCATGATGCGTGTCCTTGTGGCGAGCGTTTATGCGCGGCCGATACGTTGATACGTCGACGTCGATACTTCGAGACGGCAACGCTCAGGAAAACATCTGCTCAAGCGCCACGCCAGGCTCGTCCGCGCGCATGAACGCCTCGCCGACGAGGAACGTATGCACGTCCCGCGCGCGCATGCGCTCCACGTCCTCGCGCGACAGGATGCCCGATTCGGTCACGACGATGCGGTCGTCCGGAATCGCGTCGAGCATGCCGAGCGTCGTGTCGAGCGAGGTTTCGAACGTGCGCAGATTGCGGTTGTTGATGCCGATCAGCGGCGTCTTCAGCGTGAGCGCTTCCTTCAGTTCGTGGTTGTCGTGCACTTCGACGAGCACCGCGAGGCCGAGCGAATGCGCGAGCGCTTCGAAGTCCTGCATCTGCGCGGTGTCGAGCGCGGCGGCGATCAGCAGGATCGCGTCGGCGCCCATCGCGCGCGCTTCGACGATCTGGTACGGATCGACGATGAAGTCCTTGCGCAGCACCGGCAGATTGCATGCCGCGCGCGCCTGCTGCAGATACGCGGCGCTGCCCTGGAAGAACTGCACGTCGGTCAGCACCGACAGACACGCCGCGCCGTGCTTCTCGTACGAGCGCGCGATGTCGGCCGGCACGAAGTGCTCGCGCAGCACGCCCTTCGACGGGCTGGCTTTCTTGACCTCGGAGATCACCGCGGCGAGACCCGCCGCGTGCTTGGCACGCAACGCGCCGACGAAGTCGCGGACGTCGCGCGACGAGGCTTCGAGCCGCAGTGCTTCGAGCGGCGCACTTTGTTCGGCCGCCCGAATTTCTTCGCGTTTGACCGCGATGATGCGGTTGAGGATGTCACTCATCAATATTTCCCTACGTGATTACTGCCTGAATTGCTGGGTAAAGCGCACGAGTTCGTCGACCTTCGCGCGCGCCTTGCCGCTCGCGATCGCCTCGCGCGCAAGCTGGATGCCGTCCGCGATCGATGCCGCCACATTCGCTGAATAGAGCGCCGTGCCCGCGTTCAGCGTGACGATTTCGCGCGCGACGCCGGGCTTGTTGTCGAGCGCTTCGAGCAGCATGACTTTCGATTCGCTCGCGTCGGCGACCTTGAGCGTGCGGTTCGACACCATCTGCATGCCGAAGTCTTCCGGATGGATCTCGTATTCGCGGACCTCGCCGTCGCGCAACTCGCCGACCAGCGTGGCCCCGCCGAGCGAGACTTCGTCCATGCCGTCCATACCATACACGACCAGCACATGTTTTGCGCCGAGACGCTCCATCACGCGCACCTGAATGCCGACGAGGTCCGCGTGAAACACGCCCATCAACTGGTTCGGCGCGCCGGCCGGATTGGTGAGCGGGCCGAGAATGTTGAAGATCGTGCGCACGCCGAGTTCGCGGCGCACCGGCGCGACGTTCTTCATCGCCGGATGATGGTTCGGCGCGAACATGAAGCCCATGCCCGTTTCGGCGATCGACGCCGCGACCTGTTCCGGTTGCAGATCGATGTTGACGCCGAGCGCTTCGAGCACGTCGGC
>Ga0153951_1000559_pt1 | contig 13863 bp, 13 predicted proteins | sample TSNJ035MetaG_FD_102278 | JGI IMG/M metagenome (GOLD analysis project Ga0153951, IMG submission 102278) | Attine ant fungus gardens microbial communities from New Jersey, USA - TSNJ035 MetaG | ecosystem: Host-associated > Fungi > Mycelium > Unclassified | place: USA: New Jersey, Wharton State...
CATGACCACAGAATCATTCATCAAAGCGCTCGGCAACGAGATACGCAGCCGTCGCAAAAGAAAAAAGCTGACACAGGTCGGGCTCGCTGTTCGCGCAAACGTCCATCCCAATACCGTCTCGCTCATCGAACGCGCTGAGACGGTTGCCGGACTCGAAGCCCTGCTCGTTCTGGCTGAGGCACTCGACACGCCGCTATCGCAGATAGTCAAAGGCGCCGAGGACCGCATCAGTCTTCGTTGATCTGTTCTGTTTTGGCGCCCCATCTCTGCGGAGCCACTCCCCCGTCGCAACACTTGCCGTAACCCTCGCCGCCCGCCGCGCTGTCGGCCGTGGTGACGCGCGCTCGATGGATATATCTGACTTCGCCCCCAGGCAAGTTGGAAGCGCTAGACCATACAGGCCGACCTCCGGCGGCGACGACCCTCTTCGGCAAATTTATTATCACTAATCTACGAGCCTAGAAATCGGCTGTCAACGACCACCATCGTCGCGTTTACCCTATATATATCCATCCTCAAGCACCCTTGACACACGTCATCACCGCGCCTACCTTTAATTTATTATAATTAATTGGAGGCGGGATGACCAACTACCTTTGTGAGCTAACGACGCACGAGCTCAGTGCCCTCTACGAAAGCGGTGAAGCCTCGCCGGTCGACGTCATGCGTGACGCGCTCGATCGCATTCAGTCGCTCGATCCGGTGGTCAATGCGGTCTGCGAAATCACCGACACAGCGTTCAGCATGGCAGAGGCCTCCGAGGCCCGATGGCGACACGGCATACCCCTGGGGCCGCTTGATGGTGTACCGATCACGATCAAGGACAACGTTTCCATCGCAGGCGTCGCAACTCGGTTCGGCTCTCGCGTTACCACGCCGGAAGCGTCTCATTCGGACAGTCCCTGCGTTGCAAGACTGCGTGAAGCGGGTGCAATCTGCTTTGCCAAGACCACGCTGCCCGACTTTGCACATAAGATCGTCACGGACAGCCCCCTTACCGGTACCACACGCAATCCGTGGGATCTCACGCGTACGCCCGGCGGTAGCAGCGGTGGTGCAGCAGCAGCAGTTGCGCTCGGGATGGGCTCCGCAGCAATCGGGACCGACGGCGGTGGTTCCATTCGTATTCCCGCTGCATTCACGGGAACGTTCGGGTTCAAACCCAGCTTTGGGCGCGTGCCTCATGCGCCCCGCGGCCCGTTCGGTTTGCTCAGCCATGTCGGCCCTATGACGCGCTGCGTCGAAGATGCGGCGCGCATACTGACCGTGATCAGCCTGCCAGACAGCCGTGACTGGTACGCCCTACCGTTCGATGGGGGTGACTACGCGCGCGCTCTGCAATGTCGGCCTGTCCCCGACGGTATCCGTATTGCCTGTAGCCCAACGCTCGGGCTGCCGATTGCGGTTGAACCTGGAATCCGCGCTGCCGTGATGCGTGCCGCAATCACCCTCCGCGAATTAGGCGCCCGAGTTGATGCTGTCGACCCGCCCAGCATCGGTCGATGTAACGCCGTCCATGCGACTCTCTGGCGCGCGTTCTGCCGACAACTCACGTCCGGCCTGCCAAGTGGCATCGATGATCTGGATCCGACACTGCGGGCATATGCTCGTGCAGGAGATAACGTGTCGCGTGAGGCATTACTGGGCGCGCTGACCGAGCGCGGTGACCTAGGTGCCGCAGTCAATGCCTTTTTCGAGCGACACGATATCCTGATCTGCCCGGTATACCCGCGTGTCGCCATGCCGCTCGCCGAGGTAGCGTCGAGCAGTGAGCTGTTTCCACATTTCACTGCATGGTGTAATCAACTCGGCTTACCTGCGGCGAGTCTTTACGCAGGCTTAACAGACGACCAACTACCCATTGGCGTACAGATCGTCGGAGGCCGTCACTCTGATGCGTTGGTTCTTTGGGTCAGCCATGTGCTCGAGCTCGCGTTGGGAAGAGCGCCACTTGCTGAGATGACGCGCGCTCTGTCGGCTTCTGTCGCCGGCGGGAGGCGCGAATAACCTGAGGTAGCCGAGCGGATTACACCTCGTTCGCAGCACACCTAGCTGAGGCGAAATGCGGATGACGATGACCGGCGGAACCGGCGGCAACGTCCGCGCACATCCAAATTCATCGAATCGACAGCATACTCTGTAGGTCCAGGCGGTCCGATGATGCCATTTCCGTGTCCGCGAACCGGTGATCGCACCGAGCGTCAAAATTGACCGCCAATCACGACTCGCCGCGTTCGCTAAGATCCAATTCGGAATCCAGTACCAGCTTCTGCTGCAGCGCAGCGTGCACTGTTCGCAGCTGCGAATGCGCTTCATCCATGTGCGCCGTCATGAGCTGCGACACCGCGTCGGCATCCCGGCGTCGCGCGGCGTCCAGTATCGCGCGGTGCGCGGCGACCGTGTGCCGTCCAAATGCCTGGTAGTCCTGCTGCGTCACGTTTCCCGCCACGATCACGAGCGTGTGCAGCATCTGGTTGATGATCTGGCACAGGCTGCGCAGAAACGCATTCGGATGCGCGGAAGCCAGTACATCGTGGAAATGGATATCCTCATGGCGCTGGTCGAGCGCCTCGGCGTGACGTGCCTCGAACGGCTCGCAGACGGACACACTGCGCTCGAGCGCATCGAAGTCCGCGTCGCTCAGATGGGGAACCGCACCCGCCGCCACCATAGGTTCCAGCGTCCGGCGCACCGCATAAATATCCTCGAGCGTGACGCTTTCGAAAAAGAGATAGTTCTGCAGCGACTGGAATGCTCGGGCCAGTGGCACGCGCGTGATCGTCGCCCCGCCGTCCGGACCAGTGCTCAGACTCACAAGCCCCTGTATTTCCAAGGCCTTAAGCGCATCACGCATCGAGCCGCGGCTGACGTTGAACATCTGCTGAAGCTCAGCCTCCTTATTCAAGCGCTTTCCTGGCCGTGCCTGCCCGTCGTTAATCCAACGCTTAATCTGCTCAGCCACTTGGTCGCCCCGCTTGATTGCGCGCGAGCCTCGTTTATCCGGCTGCGCCGGCGGCATCTTCTTTTCGGTTGTCGGTTTTCGCCCTGCCATATCGGTCACGTCCGTCGTTGGCCATTCACTGCTGTATCCCGGCGCCATTATCAGGCATCCGCGCCCGACACGGCCAGATTTCCGGCTCCATGCAAGCCTCCCTCCCAACGTTGGGAGTAGCCGGGATAGTGCCCACGACCTACGCTGCAATCCGAACGCCATGCGCCGAGTACCCATCACTTCCCTGCATGTCGGTCACTCGATATAGGTTGCCATCAGGAGAAATCCCTCATGTCACAGTCGGTGAAGTCGTCTCAGGTGCAATCCACGCTTGCGACAATCCGGGCCAATCTCTCGGCCGGCGGGCTGGAACTGGATCAGCTTGCTACACGCATGCGTTTGCACGGCCCCGAAGCCGATCGGACACGACAGATTCCAGACGCAGTTTGTGCTCCCTCGGACGTACCTGCGCTGAACCTAAATCTCGTTCCGGCTGCGTACGGCGGTTGCATGTACGTGCAATCACTGATGTCGCGCGTCGCACTGATGGAATATCTCGGGTACGCCGACGCGGCGCTAGCGCTCGCGCTGCCCGGCCCCGGCCTCGCAATGCCGCCCGTCCTCGCACTCGGCAGCGGCGAGCAACAGGCCCGCTTCTTCGAACGATTTCGCAGCGACACACCCCGCTGGGGTGCGTTTGCCATCACAGAGCCCGACTGCGGCTCGGATGCGACCGCGATGCGGACCACCGCTCGCAAGACGGCACGCGGCTGGGTACTGAACGGTACCAAGTGCTTCATCACCAATGGCGCACGCGCGGAAGACGTGATCACGTTCGCCACCATCAACCGGCACGCTGGTCGTTTCGGCGTTCGAGCGTTCCACGTCGATCGCAATATCCCAGGCTTCTCTGTCGATCGTGTCGAGCAAATGGTGGGGCTGCGCGCCAGTCAGCTCGCAGTTCTCTCCTACAACGACTGTGAAGTACCTGACGACGCGCTTCTCAGACGCGGTGACGAAAAGCCCCTCGACGACGCGTTTTCGGGCGCACAACACGCATGGGACTACTTCCGCCCCCTACTTTCCGCGGTCATGATCGGCGCATGTCGACGAGTACGCGACGATCTCGAGGCCTACTTCGAAGCAGGCGGACATCCTGTGAATCAACGCCAGCGCACTGCCGATGTGAACGAGACGCTGCTCGATATCGATCGGCAAATCGCTACAGCCCAGTTGCTCTGCCGACATGCGGCGTGGAAAACCGATCAAGGAACGGCCACTTCGGTGGATGCGTCGATGGCCAAGGCGTACGCGTCTCAGGTAGCCGCCCGCATCACCCGAGCGGCGATCGATCTCGCCGGCCTCGACGGTATCGCTGCCTTTCCGTCGCTTGAGCAAAGCTATCGCGATGCAAAAGCCTTCGACATCATGGAAGGCACCGGAGACCTGCAGCGGCTCATGATTGCTCGCTCCGCACTGCGCTCGGCATCTCTTCCCTGGGAGGCCACCTCTCCCGCATCGCCCCGCTCTACAGAAGCGCACCCATCCTGAACCCGTCCGAAATTTCGCACTGGAGATCGTTCATGGCAACCCATCCCGTTTCCCCCAGCTCCACCAGCGTGTCGGAGACAGTGAAAGCTTGCTTGCTATCGGTACTTGGCAGCACCCTGAGCACCGATCTCATCGTCGACGACACCAACCTCTTCGATGTCGGCGTGGATTCGATGAATATGACGGACTTGCTACTTCAACTCGAACAGCGCTTTGGCTTCACGCTGGCCCCCGAAGACCTATCCGCCGATCTATTCCTGCGCTTCGGTAATCTCGTCTCGTTCGTCGAATCCCATGCGTCCTTCGACTGACATCACTGGCGCCGAACCACGCATTGTCGCCACGGCACGATATATCCCGCGGCACGATGTCCCGGTCGATGCACGTATCGAACCATTCATGGTTTCGGGTGGGTCCGCACGAGAGGACGTGATGCAAGCAGTGTATGCCGATACGCTGCGGTGGCGCGACAGTGGTGCCCCATTCGGCGTGGCCGGCATTCCGTTTCCGCAAGCATCACGAACTACTGATAACCGGGTCGCTGTGGAGCCCGACCAGACATTGTCCGACATGGCACTTGCCACAGTGCGAACGCTGCTTGATTCGTCGTCTCATATCGACGCGTCCACCCCCGATCAAATCATCGTATGCACAACGAGCTTCGAGCATGATCTGGCATTGTCGTGTGCCTGCCGTCTCCACAGCGAACTTGGATCAAGCCGAGCACCGCTGGCGGTCGGCCAGCTTCAAGGCGTGTCGTTCCTGATGGCGTTGGATATTGCCGTGGCGATGATGGCCGCCGACATCCGACTGAATACCGTCGTGATCGTCGCCGCTGAACGCTGGCGCCGGCCGTTCTCACGTCGGATCGATGCACTGATCGACATGGGCGACGGGGCCGCTGCCGTACTAATCGCGAGACACCCCGGACCCGGATGGTGCGTGAGTGGGCTCACCGTACGGACGCCCGGAATCCCACCTCTCGCAAGTGAGCGCGAACCCGTCTACATATCGACGCTCACGAACGTCATTTGCGAGACGTGCGCAAGGGCAGGTGTGCAACCTGCCAATGTCGACTGGGTACTTCCGGCGCCAATTGACACCCGACTGGCTCACGAAACCAATGCACGTTGTGGACTGCGGCCCGAACGGGTCTGCCACATACGTATGGGCGCATTTGGCCATTTCTGCGCCGCCGACACGCCTGCTCGTCTCGACGCGCTGCTGCGGTCGATCAGCCCTAACGATGGGCAACATGCCCTCGTTTGGTCCGCCGGCTTCCAGGGACAAGCCGGTTGCGCTCTCCTTGAATTTCGTGGAGGTGGATCATGATTGCGTCGCAAGAGAATAGCTGCCTTGCGCTGTCTGGCATCGCATTCAGTCTGCCGGATCGAACTGTGGATGCACATCGCTGGGCAGAGCGATGTGGCCAGCCGTCGACGCGTGCGCGTGCACTGATCGAAAACGGCGTAACGCAGTTCCACGACGCGGCCGGCGAATCCCCCGTGACGCTTGCCGTCGACGCCATATCGTCCCTGCTGCGCGACACCAGAACGGCGCCTGAAACGATCGATGCGCTCGTGTACACGCACACGATTCAGACCAGCGTTATCGCGCCACCAGCAAGTACCGCCCAACAGATTCAGTTCCAAACAGATCTGAACCGTGCGCTGGCATTTTCAGTCACGCAGCAGCACTGCGTTTCGCCAATGGCCGCGATCCGTGTATTGCAGGCGCTCGCCATGCGACAGCCCTCCATCCGGCGCGCGATTGTGGTCTGCGCCGATGTGATCGGATCCCACTGCGACCGACTGCGAGCAATCCAGGATCTTGCCCTCCATAGCGACGGTGCCTGTGCGCTATTGCTCGAACGAGGAGGCCATCGAAACGCCATTGCGGGCCTGCACGTGTACACAGACGGACGGTCCTTCCGCGGCACCGACGAGAATCTGCAGCCGGTTCCCGACGATCGGTACTACTGGTCTGCATTCACGACCATGCGGGCCTCCATCCAACAAGCAGGCATTACGACACGCGAGATCACGCATGTACTGCCTCATCACGCCAATCTCCCGGGCTGGTCCAGGCTGATGGCAATGCTAGCCATCCCTCATGAGCGGCTTTTCACGGCGAACTTCGCGCCAGTCGGCCACGTCTTTGGCGCCGATCCCTTCATTAACTTCCAGACCTGTTCGAACCGGGAGCCGGATGGTTGGTCGCTGCTGTTTTCGTGTGGTCTCGCTGGCTGCTTCGGTGCCATGGTGGTCCGCCACTGATCACCTGAACGATTTCCTTTCAACGCTCGACATTCGATCCGGATACCATCATGAGAAACGTCCTCGACCTCGTGCAAGCCGCTGCAAACCGCACACCAGACGCGGAAGCTCTCGTCTGCGGCTCCGCCCGAGTAACCTATCAGGACCTGGTTCAACGCGCGCGAGGCATGGGCAATGCGCTCTACGCGCTTGGATTCACGGCCGGCGCGCGCATTGCGATCTATCTGGACAAACGTGTCGAAACCGTCGTGTCGATGCTTGGTGCAGCTGCCGCGCAATGCGTGTTCGTTCCTATCAATCCGCTCCTCAAACCCCAACAGGTCGCTCACATCCTGCTCGACTCCGGTGCCGATTGCCTGATTACCAGCGCGCTGCGCGCGCGGGTCCTTGACGAACATGGTCTTACCGGCCTTTCCAACACAATCATCGTGGACGATGCCGGCTCCGCAAGCCGACATCTCCGAACAACAACGCACGTTCAAAGCTGGCCCGAGTCCGCAAGCGGAAATCGCACGGAACGCGATAGTGAAAAGCCCCTGCACTCACCGGGATGGGCCAATGTCGACACGGATCTGGCCGCCATCCTGTACACGTCAGGCTCGACCGGACTGCCAAAAGGTGTGATGTTAAGCCACCGCAACCTGCTCGAGGGTGCCTGGAGCGTTGCCCATTATCTGAACCACACCTCATCCGATCGAATCCTCGCCGCCCTGCCGCTCAGTTTCGATGCTGGCCTGAGTCAGCTCACATCCACCTGGGCCGTGGGAGCCACTGCCGTGCTCATCAACTATCTTGCACCGCAAGACGTCATCGATGCCTGCGCGAGCGAACGTATTACAGCAATCACGGGCGTGCCGCCCTTATGGATGCAACTGGTCCGTGCGGCTTGGCCCGAGCCGGCACGCCGGACATTGCGCTACTTCGCGAACACCGGCGGCAAGCTGCCGGCGCCCGTCTTGCAGCAACTCCGGGCATTGTTTCCGCAGGCCAAACCCTATTTGATGTATGGCCTGACCGAGGCATTTCGCTCAACTTTTCTCGATCCCTCAGAGGTCGATCGTCGTCCAGATTCAATTGGAAAAGCCGTCCCTAACGCCCGGATTTTGGTCGTGCACGATGACGGCTCGCCTTGTGGACCGGACGAAACCGGAGAACTGGTTCATATTGGAGCCTGCGTCACGCTTGGTTATTGGAACGACGCGACGCGCACAGCTCAGCGCTATCGACCGTCGCCCGAACTGAAACCTGGTGGCGCGGCACGAGATCGTGCGGTCTGGTCAGGCGATCTGGTACGGAGGGATGCAGAAGGATTTCTGTACTTCGTCGCGCGCAACGACGCGCAAATCAAGAGCTCCGGTTATCGCATCAGCCCTGAAGAGGTCGAAGAAGTCGTTCACGACAGTGGCCTCGTCACCGAAGCGGTTGCCTTCGGCATCGCTGACGATGAACTTGGCGAAGCGATCGTCTTGTTGGTCGTACCGGCCGCCACGAGCTTCGATGTTCAAACGCTTCAGGTCTGGTGTGTGGAGCATCTGCCACGCTACATGGTGCCGCATCGCATCGTGGTTCGCGAGACGGTTCCCCGCAACCCCAACGGGAAATTCGATCGGACCGTATTGCGCGCCGCCTTCTCGTGCCCTGACGCCGCCTCCGAAGTGAGGCAGTCATGAACGGGCTGTTTGGGGAGCACAGCGGCGTCCTCACCGTCGGCGGCGTCGAGATCAATCGCTTGGCCGACCGCGCAGGGCGCACGCCATTCTTCGTCTATGATCGCGCAACACTTGACGAGCGGGTGTCCACGCTGCGCGATACGCTGCCAGCCGGTATCGACCTACATTACTCGATCAAGGCCAACCCAATGCCCGCGGTCATCCATCACCTCGCGCCACAGATGGACGGGTTCGACGTGGCATCGGCCAACGAGATGGCACTTGCGCTGAATGCGGGCATGCCAGCAGAACTGATTGGCTTCGCCGGCCCAGGCAAGAGCCGCGACGATTTGCGTCGCGCCGTCGCAAGCGGTGTCAATATTCACCTTGAATCGATCACCCAGTTGCACCTCGTGACAGCACTCGGCTGGGAGCTCGGTGTGCAGCCGAAGGTCGCCATTCGAGTCAACCCGGACTTTCACGTCAATCACAGCGGCATGCGCATGGGTGGCGGGGCCACCCCTTTTGGACTCGATACGGAGCAGGTGCCCGAGCTACTGCGCGAGCTCGATGCTAGAGAAGTGACGTTGGCCGGTTTTCACATTTTTTGGGGATCCCAGTGTCTGCACGCCCCGACCGTCATCGAGGCTCAACGGAAAAGCGCGGATCTCGTCGTGAGATTGGCCGCTGGCCTGTCGCTCGCTCCGCAATACGTGAACTTCGGAGGCGGTTTCGGCATCCCCTATTTCGCGGGGGAAGCACCACTTGACCTCGCTGCGGTCGCCGATGCCATGCACGATTGGCTCGGCGTATTCCGCGATCATTTGCCGGACACACGCACGGTCCTGGAGCTTGGACGATATTTGGTCGGGGAAGCCGGCATCTACGTGTGCCGCATCATCGATCGCAAGGTATCCCGAGAACGAACGTTCCTGATCACCGATGGCGGCCTGCACCACCACCTGGCCGCATCCGGGAACTTCGGGCAGATCCTGCGCCGCAATTTTCCGGTCGCGATCGGGAATCGCCAGACACAAACCCCTACGGAGCGTTGCCACATCGTCGGATGCCTATGCACGCCGCTCGACCGGATCGCCGATGACGTGCTGCTTCCCGAAGCACGCATTGGGGACTTTGTGGTCGTCTTCCAATCGGGTGCGTATGGACGCTCGGCTAGCCCTGGAGACTTTCTCGGCCACCCGAATGCGATCGAGATGCTCGTCTGATCACCCTCGTTCTTTGTGGAGGATTGTGATGTTCTCCCCTGATTCCTTCCCGCCGGGGCCGGCTCCGGCGCCGTGGGCACTGACCGATGATCACCGCAACCTCTATATCGCGAGCCAACGCTTCGCGCGCGACCGACTGGAGCCTTTGCTAACCGGTTCACCCAGCGTAGCAGCATGGCAAGAAACCGTCAGACTCGCAGCCGCAACACTTGATCTTGGAGCAATGGTCCTACCCGAGGAACACGGCGGCCTGGGAATCGACCGTCACGGTCTGGCACTTGTTGCCGAAGCGCTCGCCGCTGGACCCCTCGAGCGTGCGTTGGAGTTGACGCTGACAGCACCCGCGCTCATGGTGCTCCGGACGCACAACGCGCTCGGTCCGGTTCTGGCTCGGCCTATTCAAGCGTATTTCGATGGCACAACAGCGATCGCGTTATCCGTGCCCGGCATCGACAACGCAACAATATGGCAACTTGGTCCACTGGGCGGCGCGGCGACCCTCACCATGCGGATAGATGACAAGCGAAGACTCCTCCTCACCGAGCGCGCCCGTGATCAGCGATCTTCGAGATCGACAGGGATCGCCACGCTCGGCGCCCTCGTGTTGGAGCATTTGCATTCTGACGAGGCTGCAGCCGAAACGCCGCTTGCCGTGATTGCGCGAGCCGACTGCGATAGCGCGCCCCCCGCACAAACGTACATGACGGAAATCGGCCTCTATCTCGCTGCGCTCTTGACGGGTGCCATGCAACATAGCATCCGGTTCGCGTTCGATTACGCGGCGACTCGGCAAGCGTTCCGAAAGCCGTTGGCAAACCATCAACTCGTCGCGGCGCGATTATCCGACATGCTGATCGCCGCCCATGGCACCCATCTTTTTTTGCGAGCGATCAGTGCAGCCCGCCCGTCGGCGCCGGTCGCGCTGGTCCGTCAGTTACTGCGACACGTCGCGGCCGAGTCGGTCAACGTCAGTCGTGAATTCGTGCAGCTTTGCGGCGGCCACGGTTATGTTGAAGGCCTCCCGCCGGCAGGCCGCTTCCAGACCAGCCATTGGTTTGCCCAACTCCTGCTGCAGATCGACACAGCGCTCGGCTGGCTCTCGGAGCCGCGGGACGCGAATGAGGGGGGCGACGTATGAATGGCTGCGCCCCTACGGATGGCACGCTTCAGCCCTCAATGGACAACGCTGCATCGCATGCAACCTCCTCCAGTTGCTGGTTACGCGAACCAGGGCCGAACGACATCGACGACATCGTCGCCTGGCTCGCCCAGCCGACCATCAGTCGGTGGCTTGACTTCGGGCTCGGCCGCCAAGCCCTGCCCGCATTGGCGGTGCAAGCGATGGTCCATAGCAGACAGCATCGAATACGCGTGTTCGGTTCGGCTGGCCATACAGTGCCGAGCGGTGTGGTTGCCGTCAGTGATGTCACGCATCGCTTCGCGACGGGCTCATTCTGGATCCTTCGCGATCGGTTGCGGCCAATCTGCGTCAATATGGCTTACAACGCCGCGACATACCTTCTTCATGAAGCGTTCGCCCGTGATCGGGTGCGGTGCATCACTGCATGGGCTGTCGACAGCAATGTTCCGTCGCAACGTCTGCTCGCGCGCTTGGGTTTTCGTCTGATCGGACTGCAACGAGACTGTCATTTCGTCGATGGCACGCGTGTCGGGCGGCTCCTTTATGACCTGCTGCCCGAGGACCTCGCGCTACCACGCGCACCATGAATACACCCGTGATCACGGCACTTGCCAGCTATGTGCCGCGCACAGTCACTGTACATCGTGATTGCGGAATCGAGCCGACGCATGGTGCTCCGATACGGTCCGGTTGGCACGCTTGGGTTGCGTCGTGGCAAGTGGATTACGCTCCCCACCCCACTAAGAAAGCGGCTGCAATCAGAAGCGCTGCAGTCAACGCAGCGGCGGACGAATTTCGTTGTGTGCCTGTTGAGCGCGATACCGATCTATCCGGGCTCGCCGCCAAAGTGGCACAGACAATATGTGCGGCGCGGCCAGCCAATGCAGCGCCGATCGATATTGCAATGTTCTGCCACAGTAGCCTCAACGAGCATGTATCCACAACGACCGCTGGACGCTTGCGCGCAGTAATCGGCACGCCTTGCTTCCCATTCTCTGTCTCCCAACAGCAGGGGGCCTCCACATTCACGGCGCTCCAGCTGGCCAGCGATTTGTTGATTGCGGAACCCGAAATCAACACGATCTTGATCGTCGCTGCCGAAAAGTGGTGTGCGCCGTTTTCGCGATGGACCGATCAGGGAATCGTGCAGGGCGATGCAGCCGGCGCCATCCTGGTGGAGCGCTTCGGACCCGCGTCTTGGGGACTGATGGTGATCGACGCGCGCGCCGGCCGCCTCCACCAGCTCGCGACACCCGCCCCGCTCTCAAGCCAAGATATCCGCACAGATTGGGTTCCGGCGCTGCGATCGACGATCGACGCTATACTGCTCCGACACAAGCTTCAACCGAACGACGTTGGCACCGTCGTAGGAGCAAGAATTGATCCGCAACTTGATGAAGCTATTTGCCGACATCTCAGTCGCCGTGTCATTGAGTTGCCCAGCCGCTATCGCGTCCATCTAGGCGCAGCCGAGCCTATCGTGCAGCTCGCCGATGTACTCGAATCTCACGACCGGCCAGTGTGCGAGCGAATCCTGACGTGGGGCGTCGGCCTAGGCGGCTTCGTCGGTTGCGCATTGTTCGAATCACATGGCAGGCCGCTCGTATATCTCAACCCGCCATGAGCGTATCCATCGGGATCGTCCATTCCGCTTACTACCTGCCTGAGCCGGTCGATGACGTTCGCGGCTGGGGCCGACGAACGAAGCAGTCCGCCGAGACCATCAAACGCCTCGAAGAAGCGGGGGTGTGCTCGTTCTATGACGCCCGGGGACAGACCGCCCTTTCGCTAGCCGCTAACGCCATCAAATCGCTCATTCATGCGACCCAGCTTGCGCCCGGTACGGTCGACTTTCTCGTCTACGTTCACACGCTTCAGGGTAGTGTCGCCCCACCGCCGCTGTCCTTGCCACGCCTGCTATGCGAACACTTCAATTTCGAGCAGGCGGAGGCATTTTCGTTTGCGCAACAGCATTGCGCCTCATCATTGGGCGCGCTACGGATCATTCGCGCGATATTTGCCGCTCGTCCGTCCGTCAACCGCGCCCTGCTGGTCGGCGCCGACGTCATGCCCCTCGCAAGCGACCGGTCAATAGCCGGAGCCGGATTGCTCAGCGACGGCGCATGTGCTGTGCTCGTCGAACGCGATGCTTCTGTCAATCGATTGGTCTCGCTGGCGTTTCACGCGAGTGGAGAAGGCAGCAAACTACAACTGCCGCTCGCACAGGTCCACCAGGTAAGACTCCCTCTATCCCAGATGGCTTCCTACCCACGATCCTACCCATAAATGCGCCATCGGCAATCAAATACTGTGACCCTGGCCCACAAAACTGCCCCACTTGGGAGTGGAAAATTCGCGGAATGCTGATCCATCCGACAGGGGAGCGCAATACGTCAGCATTCGGTACAGTGAACATTTGGCTGACGCGGGTATCGAGCCGTCCGTCGGCAGCCGTGGCGACAGCTACGATAACGCGCTGGCCGAAACGATCAACGGCCTGTACAAGACGGAACTGATTCATCGGCGCGCCCCGTGGAAAACGAGGGAATCCGTCGAACTGGCGACGCTGGAATGAGTGGCCTGGTACATGTATGGACGCCCCCGGTTTGCCAAGCACCGCGCGAGGCTGATAGTCAATAGGTAGATTGCAGCCATGTATCCGGATTTCGTTCGGGCACATGCCCGCGATCCCTGATGGAATCCGCTGACCGGTGCCCCATCAACCATGTGAACTCGAGGTTCGTTGTACCAGTCGGGCTTTGCCAGTCACGGTCTGACCTGTCTTGCCATCAATCTGTGCGTTGCCTGAGCAATCTATGGGGTGTGTAATTCGGCTCCGGGCTATAGGTTGATTGGACGTAAATCCACTCGGTTTCCGCTATGCAAGAACGCTGGCTTTCCCATGCGAGAAACCGGTGTGATCAGAAGTAGAATTTTCTTGTTGAGGGAGTTCTACGGAATGAAGAAATCGAGATTCACGGACAGCCAGATCATGGACGCGCTCAAGCGCGTGGAATCGGGGCTGTCG
>Ga0153951_1000560_pt1 | contig 13832 bp, 13 predicted proteins | sample TSNJ035MetaG_FD_102278 | JGI IMG/M metagenome (GOLD analysis project Ga0153951, IMG submission 102278) | Attine ant fungus gardens microbial communities from New Jersey, USA - TSNJ035 MetaG | ecosystem: Host-associated > Fungi > Mycelium > Unclassified | place: USA: New Jersey, Wharton State...
CGTCATGGCTCCATCCTATTTGGAAGGTGGAGCCTCCGGCAAACCCGGGGCGCTTCAAGATGATGGATGCACCATTCGTTAAGTAGCATATCAAGATCAGGACGATTACTCGGACCGAACGGCGTCGGCTTTGCGGGCGCTCGAAATAGCGATCGATATCGCGGTGATCGACGCCGATCTGCCGCGCCAGAAACCGTAAAACACCATCTGGCAGGATCTCGCCGTCGGCAAGCGGACGGCCCGGATATCGCAGCAACGCCAGGGCACAGGTAAGGCCCAACCGGTTTGATGTCTTGTTCTGCCGCATGATGAGGTCGAGGTCCGTCCGATCCAGCGTATAATGCTTGGCTATTTCCCTTTCGTCCTGCGGGACGGTTGTCGCCTGTTGCCACCATATCTCGCTCAGCAGGGCTCTTCGCGCCATTCCTTGGTCCCCTCCAATTTCGTTGCGGTAAGAGCACCGAACTGGAAAATCCCTGTCCGACAAACGACCGTTTCGCGGCGTCCACAGTTTTTGTCCGCAAACCTTGCTAATCGACGGCAAATCGGACATTGTCCGAATTCAACGAGAAAACGGACACATCGCGTGCCATGACCTCTATCGGCTATGCAAGGGTCTCCACCGGCGACCAGGACACTGCCCTGCAACTCGACGCTTTGCGCAAAACAGGTTGTGAAAAGGTGTTCGAGGACAAGGCATCCGGCGTAAAAACGGATCGGCCCGGGTTGGCCGAAGCCGTCCGCTATCTCCGGGACGGTGACACGCTCACAGTCTGGAAGCTCGACCGCCTCGGCCGGTCGATGAAGCACCTCATCGAAATCATCACGGAACTGGAGGCCAAGGGTGTTGGTTTCCGCTCCATCACAGAGAATATTGACACGACGACATCCGGCGGTCGCCTGGTCTTCCACCTGTTCGGGGCGCTGGCACAGTTCGAGCGCGATCTCATCCGGGAACGAACCCGTGCAGGTTTGCAAGCGGCGGAGAAACGCGGTCGGCATAGTGGACGCCAGGCAGTCGTAACGCCGGATAAGCTTGCAAAAGCCCGTCAGCATCTGGCTGCCGGGCTGAATGTCCGCGAAGCTGCCGCCCGCGTGAAAGTCGGAAAAACCGCGCTCTACCAAGCCCTCAAAGCTGAAAAATCAGCGACACCCAAGCCAAGTCCGTTGTAGTCCTCGTAGGAACCGCATGATCACAAGCACAAACACACATGATCGTCTCCCGCAACAGCTCATTACGGCCATCCGGAATGTATACGAGCCGGCCGGAATGAAGGTGACACACCCACCTCGGTGCGAAGCTGAAAGCGCCGAGTATGGCGCGTGCCGCGTTGGCCTTGACGGTTACGCCATCGCCTTCCGCGTCGCGAAAATAACACCGACCAAGATTGGACAGTTCGTGACAATCTGGAAGCGTCCGACGCCGGGTGGTGAAATTGCGCCGCTCGATGCCACGGATAACGTGCAGTTTGTCGTGGTGAGTGTGCCCGACGCGACGCACCAGGGGCAGTTCATCTTCAATCAGAAGCTACTGATCGCAAAAGGCATTATGTCGTGCAACGGCAAAGGCGGTAAGCGAGCTGTTCGTGTATATCCGCCGTGGACAAGTCCAACAGCCAAGGACGCCATAAGGACACAGCAATGGCAAATGCAATGCTTCGTCCCTCATGCACAGGACGGAACCGCTGTATCGCCGGAACAGGTGCGCAAACTCTTTCCGGTCTGACGCCTCAGAGGCAGGTGAATACATAGGTTCGCTATACGTTCTCAAATGTCGGACAGATCAAGCACTTTCGTGTCGTGACGCCAGAATGTCGGTCCAGCCGACTTGTTTATATTATCACAACGGCAGCATTTCGATCTACATCGGTGTCCCACCAGAACTGTAGTCTGTTTAGGACAACATTCGGCCCTTACAAATCAACGCTTTCAGCGCCAAAAGTCCGGTGAGGTTCAATTGGGACAGCCGGATCAGCCTTGTGGTGTCATTTCGCCCCCAGCCGGAACCGACCCCTAGAACAAGCAGTCGTGTCACCAGCCGCCATCTCGATCACGGCAGGTCAAGGCGGGTGACTGTTCTGTTACGCCCAAGTGACCTAACGGAATTTTCGGCGGTTCCGGCTTACACCCCCTTCACGGAACTGGTACGCGCACGACAGAATGCGTGAGTGAGTGTAAAACTTCGGCTTAGCGTACGATTTTTTCCATTTCGTGAGCTGACCCCGTAATCCGCCCATTTCTACATCGTAGATTTCAGATACCGGGATAAAAACTGCCCTGTCAGCGTCTGGCTTTTCAATAGCCCAGCAGGTGTCCCCTCAAAAGTTATCTGTCCCCCGTCATGACCTCCCCCCGGCCCCATATCGATAATCCAGTCTGCCTGACTGATGATGTCAAGGTTGTGTTCGATGACAATGACCGTACTTCCTTGATCCACCAGCCGATTCAGCATGGTAATAAGCTTGGCTACATCCGAAATGTGTAATCCGGTGGACGGTTCGTCAAATATGTAGGCTTGCCCGATGTTTTCCAGTTCCGCAGCCAGTTTGACCCGCTGGCGCTCTCCACCTGAAAACGTGCTGAGAGGTTGGCCGAGAGTGAGATAACCAAGACCGACTTCCGAAAGCCTTTGCAAGGGAGCCTGCATCTCTGGGACGTGGAAAAAATCAAGCGCCTCGGCTACGGTGAGCGCCAATACTTCGTGGATATTCCTGCTTTGGAAGGTGAAAGCGAGAATGTCACGTTTGAAACCTGTTCCGTTACAGACATCACAAGGGGTTACCACATCACCCATAAAAGCGAAACCTGTGTGTATTTCTCCGAGCCCCTTACAGGATGGGCACGCGCCCTTTGAATTGGTGCTGAACAGAGCCGCATTCGCATTATTATGCTTCGCGAAGAGACGCCTGATATGACCGTGTATTCCTGTATATGTGGCGATGTTGGAACGCTTGGAGCCGCGCAACTCACTCTGGTCGATTTTTATAATGTCAGGATATTGGGCCGTTAGAGCATGGCTGATGAGGGAGCTTTTACCTGAGCCGGCTACACCGGTAATCACGTTTAAGACTTCTATGGGTACAGACACGCAGACTTCTTTGAGGTTGTGGAGCGTGACATTCTCCATTGTAAAAAAACCCTTGGGCTTGCGGAAGGTCGCCTTGATGTCCGGTTTTATCGAAAGGAACTCACCGGTCAGGGTGGCGGAAGCCAGAAGCCCCGGCAAGTTGCCCTGATACATAATTTCGCCGCCGCATGAACCAGACTTCGGCCCCATGTCGACAATATGGTCAGCAATGGCGATAACGCCCGGATCGTGCTCCACAACCAGTACGGTATTTCCCTTATCGCGCAGTTCCTTCAGGATGGTGTTGAGTTTGTCCACGTCCGCCGGGTGTAATCCCGCACTGGGCTCGTCAAGAATATAGGTCAAGTCGGTCAGGCTGCTGCCCAAGTGCCGCACGATTTTTACCCGTTGCGACTCTCCGCCCGATAGCGTTGACGTTTCCCTGCTCAGACTCAGGTACCCAAGGCCGATGGTGACAAGGTGCCCAAGACTGGTTTTTACAGCGTCAAGAATAGGTAACGCTGGCGTGGCTTCCTCCAGAGTTTCGATCTCACTCAAAAAAATAATGAGGTCGCTTATCTGCATGGCACTACAGTCTGCAATGTTTTTACCGAGAACTTTAGACGCCAATACGGCGGAGTTAAGTCTTGCACCGTGGCATTCCGGGCAAATCCCGCGAGTTACGATACTGTCGAATTCATTTTTGTACATAACCCCGCTTTCTTTGGAATCACGTTTGAAAAAAGTCCGCGTGAATCTTGGGATGATGCCTTCGTACCTCGCTGACTTGCGCCACCCCGGAGAGGGATTGGTGAGCTTTATACCTTCTGCATACAGAAGGTTGTGCCATTCTTCTTCACTGTAGTCTTTGAGCTTCTTGTCGTTATCAAACAAGCCGGAGCGCGCATAGCGCGACCAACGCCAGCCGCCCGTCTCAAAAGTCGGAAAGCGTATTGCGTTCTCGTTGAGCGACTTTTCTTTGTCCAGCAGCAGCTCTATGTTTACGACGTCGACCTTGCCGAGCCCTTCGCAATGCGGGCACATGCCCTGCGGGTTGTTGAAGGAGAAAGCGTTCGCATAACCAGCAAAAGGCTGGCCGATCCGGGAGAACAGGAGCCTCAGGAGTGGGCTGAAGTCCGTAATGGTACCGACAGTAGACCGGGCGTTGCCGCCGATGCGATTCTGATCGACAACAACCGCGATCGTAAGGTTTTTTATTTCATCCACATCCGGTTTGCCGTAATGCGGCAACCGGTGACGGATAAAGCTGCTGTATGTCTCGTTAAGTTGGCGCTGAGATTCCACCGCGATAGTGTCGAAAACGAGGGATGACTTGCCGGAACCGGAGACCCCGGTGAAAACTGTCAATCGATTTTTGGGAATACTCAAGGTGACGTTTTTCAGGTTGTTTTCCCGGGCACCTCTGACGATCAGGTCCTTTGGCTTGCCCATGATCCCTTCTTTATTTTCGTATATTGAGTATGGACAGTACTACAGGACAGGCAGTTCAACAATGAAAGCATGACAGCGGGCACCAATGGACTTTCGAGTATCGCATCGCCGGCATATAACGCGATCAGTTTGTCGACCTGGCTGTCGTTTTCAGAAGCTGACTGCACAGAATTTCAGGAGTCGGCTGCACTGGTTGATTGCAGGACGGCGTATAGGGCCGTCTTGCTCACACGGCCGATCCCAAGCTGGTCGGCCAGGTAGGCTACGGCCTCCTCTGAAGGTTCGGTCCCTTGTCCGGCGAAATAGCCATTGGTGCAAAAGAACTTCAACTGGAACGCTACGCCCAATCGCACACCGGCGGGCTTGGTGCTCACAAAATCGAGATAGGAAAAAGAAAGGCTCCAGTCTTTGGCCAATGCCTCACGCGAAAACTGTAGATGCATTGCCTCTCCTTGCCCTCGCTACGAAATCCTTCGAAAATACAGTGCCAAGCGTCAATCATGTTCCGCACTTGTACCACGAGTTGGCCAAAAGCGCAGCTTCGCGCCGGTTAGGCCATATAGATGAGAAGACGGGTATTGACTGGACGCTACCGCAAGGGTGCGGCCATGATGTGGTTTCCCAATCGTTGGAGGCCATTTGCGCAGTGTTGCGGCGCGTCTAGCACCGTCGGAGATACGGACTTTCTCCTCGGCGGCGATCGTACAAACATACTCCAAAACCAAGTTCGTGGGCCCATCGAAAGAACTCTTCATTATCTTTTACAAGGATACCAGCACGTCGCATCGGAGAAGTAGCCATAGTCGCTGCCATTGCGCGCTCAATCGCTCTTGCGGTGTCATTTCGCCCCCAGCCAGAACTGACCCCCAGTAGGTTTGCTGTTTGCAACACGGCCATTTCGGTATCCTCAAAGCCTACTATCATTACCAGATCGAACTGTGAATTTCACGGCTCGCCATCCGGATCGGCGGCGTTCGGATCACGTAGCGGCCTGAGTTCGCCTCGCGCAACGAATTCCGGCAGGGTAAAGGCGTATCGGCCGAGCATGTTGACATGTTTGGAGCCTAGCGGCGACAGGCGCGCGACGTCTTCGGGCCTGACGTCGTAGCCCTCTGCCACGAGCTGATTGAGGGCGGCGTCCATGTAGATCGTGTTCCAGAGCACGACGAGATTCTTATGTAGGTTTTCTGCTCCGTTGCTACTCAGACCCCAGATTCACCACTTTCGTGTCGTGACGCCTTTTATGGCATTTTTTGCAAGAAATCGTTTCCGCCGGCTCTGATCTGGCCGAATTTTGCTCGGCGGAAGCCGCTTCCTCTGTTCGGAGGCCCTTGGGCCGGTTCCGCTGGGTGCTGTCAGAGAAGAATTTATTGCTTTGAATTCGACCGCCGCGACATGCTCGCCTTTAGGCGACCGCCTTAGGCGGCCCGGAGGGGCATTTGGAGCGGATTTTGATCGGTCGTCCTTTTTTATTACTCGTAGAGTTGTCCGAGCGGTCTGTTTTTTTGAACCCTCTATGATCTTTCCGTAAAGCCCGTTCGGCTTGCGCAACTCCTGCGCCATACCTACGGCTGCCCTTGATGATCCATTGTTTCCACTCGGCGCTTGTTATCCGGATCAGGTTGGTGTCGCTCGGCCGTCCAGGTCGCCGCCGTTCGGTCATCACTATCAATCCGAGATCCTGCGCGTGTCTGACGGCGTTCTGGACCGTGGTTCGGGCAACGCCGGCCCTGGCGGCAATCTCGGCAATCGAGCAATCGCACTGCCTGGTGCAGCCGGCCTCGGACGCAATGATCGCCAACGCGGCCAGCTCGCCGGTTGTAAAGCGGGCGGCCAGGGAAGGCGGCATGACACCTGCCGTCGCCAGGGTGCGCCGCCGTGCGATGGATTTTGCCCGATCGGGAGAGCGTTGCTGTCGTCGTGCGGGAAAGAGATGCCGGGGCAGGGGAGGGCGCTGGTCCGACGCGGGCTGTGAAGCCCCGCCCGTCTGTACGGCGACGGCACCGGCGCCGCGTATGGAGATGCGCCGTATCTCCGCATGGGTCGCAAGCTGTTCGGCGTCGCCTTCGGCAATGGCGCCGCTGCCATAGGCGCTCCAGACAGTTTTCATGATCGCGTCAATCTGCTTGAGACTGGCGACGGACAGCGCGTTTTCGATCTGGTTGATGAACATGGTGTGGCCCCTTGCCGGGACCGCAAAAACAATAACACCTCATGCGAGAAAAATGCGATTTTCCCGTTGACAACAATTCGCTGTCATGAGAATGTTGAGCTTGGTGGAACAACATTCTTTATGAGTTTCGAGGCCCTCAACGCGTCCAACGTTGGGGGCCTTTGCTATTTGGCTTTATGCGGTCAAAATGATTCCCTCAGAATTGAACGGTGCATCTTGCTGCGATTCGGCAGTTCCGTCGAATCTATCATCATTGCTTTATAGCATATGATTTTATTAGGTGTATATGTCTTCTTTAAGAAGATCATTACTAATTAGATTATTCTTGGTGTCTCAATAAAATTTCGTTGAGCACTATGTTGTGCATGTCTTCTGGCAAATCAATAACATACTGCCACGCACGACCTCGGCCATGTGCGGCCAATATTTTTTTTCTTTTTATAAAGCCCAGCACTTCTAGAGCTTTGGTTGCCTTTAGAATCCCTGTCTTGTCTATACGGGTAACATCAACGAGAAATTGAGTGGTAACGATATAATCTCGGCGTTGCGCTTCGGCTATTATAAAAAAAATTCCAACATATTGAACACGCATATTTCCCGTACCTTCAATAGCAGGATCGCTCAGCATACGCTCTAATAGCGCCCAGTTTGAGGTTCTGTATATCTGCATTTGGCCTTGCATTAAAGTTCTATTGGGGATATATGATGTTTTTAAGCGGGGAACGAGGACTAGCTGTGGAGCTGCGGGGGCAGGTATTTCATCCGGGCGGTCAACTCCTCTGCTGACGAATGACGTTGTGTGTGAGCATGACGGACGGCGTTGCCCTGCGTTTTATGCAGAGGCAACATTATGTCTGAATACACCAGAACCCGAGCTATTCCGAATCTCCTTAATTTTAAAATCTTTCAAAGCTTCGCAGTTGTTGCGAACCCGATATGCGTGCCGGACTGCCCCCGCTTTCTTCCCACGCATGTTTCAACGACTGCGAAACCCTTCCTGTCCACCGTGCTGGCGATTGGCATTCTTGGCCTGGGCCCCCCCTGCCCATGGTGCCGATCTTCCCTCCCGGCAGGCTCCCCGCACAACCGTGGTCCGCTCCGACACCGTGAGTGATGGCGACTGGAACGGTTACTATGCTGGCGTTTACGCCGGAGCAGACTGGCTTCAGGGCGAACGCCGTTCCCCAACCGACAACACCGGCAGGTCTTCCACCAATGGCAACGCCGGTATCGCGACCGGTGTCCATGGCGGCTACAACTGGCAGTTTGACCGGATCATAATCGGCCTTGAAGCGGATATCGGCTATTCCGGAGCGGATGCAAAAACCAGGCGCGATCCTGATCGAGCGAGCGACAAAACGTCTGTGGACTGGACCGGTTCCATCCGTGGCAGGCTCGGTTACACGCTCACTCCCGCCACCATGCTCTACGTGACGGCAGGTGCGGCGGTCGGTCAGGTCAACTGGAAGTATGACATCCCGGAAACCGGCGACTGGGCCAACAAGGACAAGACCGAATTCGGCTGGATCGCAGGCGGCGGCGTCGAGGGCAAGCTGACCCAAAAGCTCAGCCTGCGTGGCGAATATCTTTATTCGCAGTTCGACGGCGGCAAGGTCAAAAACCATCAGACCCGCGCCGGTCTTTCCTATCGCTTCTGACGGTGGACGGAACAACCGTCCTCTCATTCAATCCTGTCTTCCTAAAGGTTTCTCATGAACAAACTTGCTCTTCTGGCGGCTGTCGCTCTTGGAACGACAGCCCTTTGCAGCCCGGCCTTTGCCGCAACCCAGGTCAACGGTGTCGCAGGCTGTATTACAAATGAGAGTGTTACTGTCGTTACAGCTGGAGGGACCGGCAGCGACGGCATCGGTGCGGGTTTAGCAAACCAGAACTACAGCTGCGGTTCCGTCAATAACACTGGTGTCGTAAGTAACGGTATGACCGTCGGCAATTGGGTATCTGCCGATGAACTCAATCCGCTCCTGAACGATATCTATGCCCAGCTTGGCAACGGCAGTTCCGCCAGCTCCCTCGAAACCGTCGCGCACGACAGTTCGTTAAAAGGCGCCGGCACGGCTGACGATCCGCTCGGCCTGTCCGACACCATCACCGGCCAGATCAACCAGAACACGACCAACATTACCAATCTGACCAATACGGTCGATGACCATAGCGTCAGGATCACCAATCTGGAATCCACGGTCGATGACCATTCGCAATGGATCGACAACGTCAATAACGGCGGTGGTATCACGTATTTTCATGCCAATTCGACGCTGGCGGATTCCCGGGCCGTCGGTTCGGAATCGGTAGCCGTCGGCGGCAATGCCCAGGCTTTGGCCGATAACGCCGTCGCCATGGGATCGAACGCCTTGGCAAGCGGGCAAAATGCAACCGCCATCGGGACAGCAAGCGTCGCATCGGGGGCCAACAGCACCGCTCTTGGTGCGTCCGCTACCGCCGAGGCCGACAATTCGGTTGCGCTCGGAGCCAATTCGACGGCAACACGGGCAAACACCGTTTCAGTCGGATCGGCAGGCAACGAGCGCCAGGTGGTCAATGTCAGGGCCGGAACGCAATCGACCGATGCCGTCAACGTCTCGCAGCTGAAGGGCGCGACCGACGCGCTCGGCGGCGGATCGCACATCGACGAGAACGGCACTGTCGTCGGGCCGTCCTATGTCATCAACAACAACACCTATAACAACGTCGGCGATGCCCTGAACGCGGTCAATGACGGCACCCGCGCCTATACCGACCAGCGGGTCAACGAACTGCAAACCTATGTCGATGGCCGGTTCAATGACGTCAACGCACAGATCCGCTCCATCCGCAACGAGATGCGCGGGGTCGCGGCTATGGGAATGGCTGCCGCCGGACTGCGCTATGATGATCGTCCAGGTAAATTCTCACTGGCAGGCGCGCTTGGCGGCTACAAGGGCAAGACCGCCATGGCATTCGGTCTCGGCTGGACACATCCGAACCAGAATATCCGCCTGAACGCCTCCCTGAGCATTGTCCCCGATACCGGACAGAAGGCGTGGAACGCCGCGGCGCAATGGACCCTCAACTGAGCAGATGACAGGTGCATCATGGCTTCCAGACTGACCCATATCGTCAACACGTTTGTTCTCGTTGCATTCTATGGCGTGATCGGGGCAGGAGCCGTTGCCGTCGGTCTCGTCGGCCTGTCGCGGTGGCCGCTGGACAAGGCTGCCGCCGTAGCCGAGCCGGTTGTCAAGGGAACAGCCGACACAGTGCCCGGGACGGCACGGAAGCCGGAAGATAAAATGCCGGTTGCGACAGATCGTGATCTGCCGCAGCCCGGACATGGCAAGGCACTACCTGCGCCGGACGCTTCCGCCACAACGGTTTCTCCCGTATCGGTCAACAAAAGGCCGGTTCAGTTTGCCTCCGCCGTGCAGCCAGGCGAGCAGATGGCCGACGGCGACCTCGAACGGTCGAAACGGTATTTCGGCTTTTGGGAACTCAACTGCGAAACCGCCTGGTCGAAAAACCTGCGCGTCTGCCTCATCCAGCAGGTTTTGAACGACACCGAGGTACCGGGCGCATCCCTCGACTGGCGGCTGGCGACGACGGTCGATAACGCACCGATGATGGCAATCCGCTTTCCGGCAACCATCGACCGCTCGTATGGCGTCCGCATGGGCTTCATGGGGTTTGAACGCAAGCTCGACGAACGCCAGTGGTCTTGCGGGCCGCAGCAATGCATCGCCATGATCCCGTATAAAGCTCCGTTCTCCGACTGGATCGCCAATGTCGATACCGTCACGTTCGGCTATTCCCTGAATGGCAAAACAGCAGAGTTTACCGCGCCGATGAAGGGCTTCATGGCGGCGCTCAGTTTTATGGCGGGGCAAGGCAAGGCTCAGCCGGTTGCTGCCGGTTCCGCACCAACCCGATCCGTCTCAAACACCAAGGACCAACCACGATGAACCTGTCCCGCAAACTGAAACCGTTTGCTGCTGCTCTGCTCCTGTCGGTCGTGCCGATAGCCGCCCGTGCCGATCTGTTTTCAGGCGCGGAAACGCTTGCCAGCACCATCAAGACCGGCCTGACCGGTCCTCTGGCGACAACGGTCGCAACCGTGGTGATCGTCATTATCGGCTACATGTGCTGGGCCGCAAAACGCATGGTCTTCAGCATGGTGTTCTTCTTCATCGCCGCCGTCTGGCTGATTTTTGGCGCGGAAAACATCGTCAACAGCATCAAAAGCGCAATGGGCGGGTAAACCATGCCTCAAGCCAGTACAAGACTCTGCAAGCCCCTGACACGTCCGGCAACCATAATCGGCGTCTATCTTGGCTATCTGGTGCTGTGCTTCTGCTTTTGCGCGGTGCTGTTCATCTGGACCCGCAGCAACATTCTGGCTGCGGCAACCTTCGCCATCCTCTACGGACTGGGGGCTTATGCCACCAGCAAAGACCCGTTCTATCTCGACATTATCGGCATTTATATCACCCGGTGCCGGACACGCCTGTCCCCGAACCCGCGTGATGCCGTCTGGAACGTCGGCGGCCGCAACCTGGCCTTCTGGAAGGCGCGGAGTTTTGCGCCATGAGGTTTTCGGCGGCGCTCGGCGCCGACCTGTTCGCGGGACGGCTGTTGAACCGGGAATCCTACCAGTCGTCGCATATCCCGTATCTCAGGCATGTCGATGACCAGACCATCGTTACCAGGGACGGGTTCTACCTGTCCGTCATCAGGCTCGACGGCATCAATTTCAAGACGCGTGATCTCAATGATCTCAATGCGTATTGTCACCAGCGCAACACCGCGTTCAAGGCGCTCGGCTCCTCGAACTTCGCCCTGTACGCCCATCTGATCCGCACCGGGGTCCGGCCGGAACTGGAGGGCGATTATCCGGCACTGTTTGCCGACCGTCTCAACCGGGCGCATTTTCGCCAGCTGGCAAAACAGCGGATGTTTGCGAACGACCAGTATCTGACCGTGATCCGCAAGCCGATGGTCGGGGCGCTCGGACTGGTTGAAAAGGTGCTCTCGTTCGGACGCAATGAACAGATCGAGACCGAACAGGATGCGATCGAGGATCTGCGCAAGAAAACCGAAACCCTGTGCGACGGCATGCGCTCGATCTACAACGCCCGTATCCTCAAAGTCCGGGAAACCGATATCGGGCTGATGTCGGAACCCTGCGAGTTTCTGTTCCGGCTCATGAACGGAGCACGCGACCAGAATGTGTTTCTGCCGCGCATGGCGTTGAGCGATTATCTGCCGGCGAGCAGGCTGTTTTTTGGCCGTAACGCCATCGAGATTGCCGCGCCTGATCCAGATGACAGCCGCTACGCCGCCATGGTGTCGATCAAGGAGTATCCGGCCTGGACCGGGCCGGGGATGCTCGACCGGCTGATGGAGCTGCCGCACGAATTCATTCTGACACAGAGCTTCCGGCTGCTGGAAAAGCAGGCGACGCTCACCGACTTCGAGCGCCGCGGCGGACAGTCGGAGATCTCCGACGAAAAAGGAACCTCGGTCAGCGCCCAGATCGGGCAGGCGAGGGACGACCTGATGTCGGATCGGGTCGCCTTCGGTATGCACCACTTTTCCGTGATGTGCCTCGAAAAGACGCCGGAAGCCCTCGACAATGCCATCTATGCAATCGAGACCGCACTCACCGGCCTCGGGCTGATCACGGTTCACGAAGATCTCAACACCGAACCGTCCTATTGGGCGCAGCTACCGGGCAACTTCGCCTATATCGCCCGCACGCCCTATGTCAGCACGCTCAATTTCGCAGGCTTCTTTTCCGGTCACGGCTTCCCGAGCGGCCAGAGCAAGGGCCTGCGGTGGGGAAAACCGGTCTCGCTTCTGCAAACCACCTCCCATACGCCGTATCTGTTCAGTTTCCACAATGAGGATGTCGGCCACTTCATCATGACCGGCCAGACTGGCTCCGGCAAAACCCTGCTGATGCTGTTCCTGCTCGCCCAGGCGGGCAGGGTGCACCCGGATCTGCGTACCATCATCTTTGACAGCCAGCGCGGCGCGGAAAACTACGTGCTGGCGATGGGCGGCCGCTACGAGGCGCTGACGCCCGGAGAGCCGACCGGCTTCAACCCGTTGCAGATGGATGACACCAGGGTCAACCGGGCCTTTCTGGTCGATCTCCTGTGCCGCATGGTCGCCCCCGCCACAGGTCATCTCGAACAGACCGAACGCCAGGTGGTCGCGGATGCGGTCGCCCGCATCATGACCATCCCGAAACACGGCCGGACGCTCAGCGAGTTGACCGCGCTGCTGCGTGGCCGGCTGCGCGGCGGTCTCGACAGTCTCGCGGCGCGCATGGACCGCTGGCTGAATGAGGATGGCTGGTTGTTCAACAACCCGGTGGAAACCGTCGATTGGGCGACGCTCAAGGTTGCCGGGTTCGACACCACGGAAATCTGCAAGGATGACACGCTGCGCGGCCTCGCTCTTCCTTATATGTTCCACCGGCTGGAAGAACTGATGGATGGCCGGACGCCGTTCATTATCTTCATCGACGAAGCCTGGTCGGCGCTGGGCGACGAGGTGTTCCGCAAACGCATTAAGGAATGGTACACCACCATCCGGCGCAAGAACGGCATTGTCGGCATCGGCCTGCAATCGGCTTCCGATATCGTCAACAGCCCGGTCGGGCAGACGCTGATCGAACAGACCGTCACCAGCATCTTCTTTTCCAACCCAAAAGGCGAACCGGCGCATTACCAGGGCAAACTCGGTCTGAGCGACCGGGAATTCCAGTTCATCCGCGAGACGCCGAAAGAGGCGCGGCAGTTCCTGATCCGGCATATCAACGATAGCCTGATCGGCAAGCTCGATCTCGCCGGCATGGACGATTTCATAAAAGTGCTCTCGACACGCCCGAACACCGCAGCCGAAGCCCGCGCCCTGATCGCCACCTATGGCCCGGAGCCGGAAAACTGGTTGCATCAATTCTGCGGATGGGAGCCATGAGATGAACGATTATCGTTTTGACAACACATCCCGTGCTATATCCCGCCTGTTGGAGGGCAAAAGCAGCTGTACCGCGCCAGCCGGTGCACCGGCGGAAGACAGGCTTCCCCGGCTGAGGCATCAGCCTTGCCCTCTAACTGGAGGTAATTCAAATGGGCATAC
>Ga0153951_1000564_pt1 | contig 13784 bp, 10 predicted proteins | sample TSNJ035MetaG_FD_102278 | JGI IMG/M metagenome (GOLD analysis project Ga0153951, IMG submission 102278) | Attine ant fungus gardens microbial communities from New Jersey, USA - TSNJ035 MetaG | ecosystem: Host-associated > Fungi > Mycelium > Unclassified | place: USA: New Jersey, Wharton State...
ATTCTTATTTTTAACAGGGTTTTAATTGTGATTTTTTGATAATCGTCGCGGGGTGGAGCAGGGGTAGCTCGTCGGGCTCATAACCCGAAGGTCGCAGGTTCAAATCCTGCCCCCGCAACCAAATTTATATTTTTCATTTGTAATATTGAAATAGTGGTTACATGGTATTAGGCTCTGTAATTAAAGGGGACCCGTGGTGTAGCGGTTAACATGCCTGCCTGTCACGCAGGAGATCGCCGGTTCGATTCCGGTCGGGTCCGCCATTTTGGCTCGATAGCTCAGTCGGTAGAGCAGAGGACTGAAAATCCTCGTGTCGGCGGTTCGATTCCGTCTCGAGCCACCATTTTTGGTGTGTGCCGGCCTAGCTCAACTGGTAGAGCAACTGACTTGTAATCAGTAGGTTGGGGGTTCAAGTCCTCTGGCCGGCACCATTTATTGACTGTTTTTTGGAGGGATAGCGAAGTGGCTAAACGCGGCGGACTGTAAATCCGCTCCTTCCGGGTTCGGAGGTTCGAATCCTCCTCCCTCCACCACTTTATTTATAGGGGTATAGTTTAACGGTAGAACAAAGGTCTCCAAAACCTTCAGTGTGGGTTCGATTCCTACTACCCCTGCCATTGCAGGGCTATGGCGGCTGTGGCGAAGTGGTTAACGCACCGGATTGTGGTTCCGGCATTCGTGGGTTCGAGACCCATCAGCCGCCCCATATTATTGGCCCATAGCCAAGTGGTAAGGCATCGGGTTTTGATCCCGAGATGCCCAGGTTCGAACCCTGGTGGGCCAGCCATTTGCGGAAGTAGTTCAGTGATAGAACATCACCTTGCCAAGGTGGGGGTCGCGGGTTTGAATCCCGTCTTCCGCTCCATTGTCATTGTGTTATCAAATAAATGAATTTTGGCGGCATAGCCAAGTGGTAAGGCGCGGGTCTGCAAAACCCTTATCCCCGGTTCAAATCCGGGTGCCGCCTCCAATAGCGTGCCGGTGTGGCGGAATTGGCAGACGCGCACGACTCAAAATCGTGTTCCTCACGGAGTGTCGGTTCGACCCCGACCACCGGTATCATTAAAGTATTTTTATTAACATAAAAATTTAAAAATTATCCTATAAATGTTGTCATATCAATGTTTGTAGGATTTTTTTGTTGAAATAAGAGGTTGTATAATTACTATATTTTTTCCGCTATATTTTACACATTTTTATACAATCATGTTTTCAAAAATTTAAGAGACCCACGACACTATGCAATCCTCTCTTGATTCAAATCAGGCTATGTTTCCCATCTCAAAAACTCCTAAATGGTGACGGACCAACATCTAGGAGTTATTACTGATTTTCCAAATTTATAAATTAATTATCATATTTTACATTATTAAATGGTTGACGGGTAAAAGATTTTATGAAAAAATGTTAGAAATATTGTTGTCGATCATGTTGGTGAAATTAAGGTTATCGTTGATCACACTAGCTATGTTGTGTCGATGGTCATGGTGCGTTAATTTGTGAGAAAGAGGGGCATTGAAGCTCATTTTTTAAAAATTGGGTAAATGAATCGATACAAGGTGGAAGTATTTATCTAGCAATCAGCTTCTGAATTATTTGGGATGCTAAGAACTAGGAATATAGGAATAGCGGAAATTTTAATTGGTCACTAGTTATAGGTTGGTATTCATATTCTTACTAATCATACACCTTGCAGGGGCTTAGGAATGAAATGTATCCAAGCCCAAGCTCTTGCTGTGGATCAACTCATCGCTTAGACATTGTAATGAATGAATTCTATTTTAATAAGTAGGTGACTAAATAATGGCAATTTTAATACTTAATAGTGATAAAAGAAATATTGATCTTACAGATATTCTAAAGGATGTAGTGGATGAGCTGGTTGTGCTAACAACCCCTATTTTACCTAATCATGATAAGTTTTTGTATTATGAAGAGATTGAAGATATGGAACATACCCCTTATTACGAACTTAGAGCATTAGAATTACACAAAGAATATCATTTTCATACTGTCATATCCTACGATGAATATGATGTTCAAAGAGCTGGTAGAATAAGAGATCGTCTCAACATTAGTGGACAGTCTGAATTAAGTGGTAGAGCTTATCGGGACAAGGTCTTTATGAAGGAATGTCTACAAAAAGATATAAAAGTTCCTGAATTTCAAAGGCTTGAATCGATAGTGGATCTTAGAGATTTTATTGATAAGCATAACTATCCTGTCGTGGTGAAGCCTATCGATTATGGAGCTTCCCGTGGTGTACATGTTTTGCATAATGATGAAGAACTCATGCAGTTTAGTCGATTAACTTGGGAAAATAATTTAGAGGTAGAAAAATTTATTGGTGGTACGATGTATCATGTCGATGTATTAGTTTATGAGAAACAAATAAAATTTGTTTCTTCTTCAAAGTATGTTAATGGTTGTCTAGCTTTTCAGGATAATTTAAGCGTAGGTAGTGTTCAGTTACATCCGCAGGAGAATATGTGTGCGCGCTTGTATCAGTATTTTGAAAAGGTCTATAACACTTTACCAAGTCCTAGTACGAGCGCCTTTCACCTTGAGGTATTTCATACGGAGGATGATGAGTTAATTCTATGTGAAATCGCTAGCCGGGTTGGAGGAGGATATGTATCTGACGTCATAAAAGCCACATATAATATTGGCATGCTGGAATCTTTGTTGCAATATCAATGTCGTATTCCTGTGATTGATAACCATATAGATGATCCTGAATTGGTGCACGGCTTTCTCTTAATTCCTCCCAAGAAAGGTATCATAAAGAAAATTCCTGAGGAGATTCCTTTTAGCTGGGTAACGAGGTATGTAAAGTTGGTGAGCGAAGGAGAGAGTCTTGAAGATCCTGCTAAGAGTGTTGCTCATATTGTGGCTATTACTGTGTCGGGAAGTAGTAGCGATGAACTTGCAGAGCGCTTAGAGGTAGTCGATCAATGGTTTCGTGAGAGGGTTGTCTGGGATATAGATTAAAAATAGTCAAAAGTGAAAATTGGTGATGCGCTTGCCACTTTACTGGATCGATTAGAAAATATGATAAAGATTGAAGGTTTGGATGACTAAGGAAGCTGTCCTTAATCTTTTTGTTAATTGATGGTTGTCTTGCTTGGTATTTGACATTGTTGATGTTTAGACATCATAATTAATTATCAAATCAGTGGTTTTTCTGCCTATTCCAGTAACTTTTCGTAAAGGGTGAGTAGGATTGCAAGCGTTAATGTTGATTGACATTCAAAATGATTATTTTCCAAATGGTAATATGGAACTCCATAATTCAAACGAAGCCTGTGAAAATGCAGCAGCTATATTAAATGCTTGCCGAGAAAATGACATGCTAATCATTCATGTGCAGCACGTATCCTTGGGAGAACAGGCTAGCTTTTTTATTCCGAATACGGTAGGTGTTGACATTCATCCATCCGTATTTCCAAAAATGAACGAGAAGCTTATACAAAAGAATTCTCCGAATAGCTTTTTATCAACAGATTTAGAGGAGCACCTAAAGGAAAATAATATCAATGAATTAATCATCGGTGGCATGATGTCTCATATGTGTATCGATGCGACTGTAAGAGCAGCTAAAGATAAAGGATATAAAGTGACGTTGATTCATGATGCTTGTGCAACTAGGGCGTTGAGCTTTGGACGTCATACTGTGAGTGCAGACGATGTTCACAATACGATAATGGCTGCGTTAAATAATTTGTATGCAACCTTATATTCAACACGAGAATTTTTGGATGCCTTGTAACAATCTCAAATGAGGGAGCTTTTGAGAGGGAGGCAGTGAGATCGTGTAAACGGTGTTTTAATAAATTAATAAATAAAGAGGAGCTCTTATGATAAGAGCTCCTCTTTATTTATAAAGTAACGCATAAGATATATTATTTTTATCCCGATACCATTCGGGTGGGAAATTTATTGATGAAATTTCACTTTACCGTAATACATGTTCCGCTGGGTATTTTCTAACTTAAGCAACATAAGCCCTACCTGCTCTTATGTCCTTGCGACCCCTTAGTCGCGCCAGTGTGGATAAGCATCTTCAAAAAAACTTTACGTAGAATGCCGGCTACACTTATTTGTTACTTTACTACTTAACCATATTATAATCTCATAAATAAAGGAAAATGTCAACTATTTATATTGGAAAATTCATTGAAAAACGTGATAGACAAGCTTAGGAGGGTGGTCATTAATTGATCATGAGGTGTCTTATTTTGATGTCAATACTAATATTTTGTTTGAAAATAATGCTTAAATACATAATAATATAATTATTTGGATTCGATCATTGATGAGTGGGGTGAATGAAGTGAATATTGTTATATCTCCTGATTCTTTTAAGGGGTCATTGTCTTCTTTAAAGGTAGGTGACACAATTTATAAAGCTCTAAAGGAAAAAATGCCAACAAGTCATTTTGATATTTTACCCATGGCAGATGGAGGAGAGGGGACAGTCGATGCTCTCATTTATGCGACGAATGGAAAAAAGGTAGAGCTTGAAGTAACGGGTCCTTTGGGTACAAAAATAGCTTCCTATTATGGCATTTTAGAAGAGAGTCAGACGGTGGTTATGGAGATTGCTAATACAGCTGGGCTAGATTTGGTTAGTGAAGAAAAAGATCCTATGAAAACGACAACCTTTGGCTTAGGTGAATTAATCGTGCATGCTTTAGATAAGGGATACCGTGATTTTATTGTAGGTTTAGGTGGTAGCGCAACCAATGACGGTGGCATGGGCTTGTTGCAGGCCTGTGGCATGGCGTTTTATAATCAAAATGGTGATATTCTCCCATGGTGTGGGGGCTCGCTTAAGGATGTTTATGATATAGATATTTCGGGTGTTCGATCCGAGTTAAAGGATGCAAGGTTTATCATTGCTTCTGATGTTGACAATAGGCTCTGTGGTGACAAGGGAGCTACATATATATATGGTCCCCAAAAGGGATTAAAAGAAGAACAATTAAAAGAAGTAGATTTAGCCATGAACCGGTATGCTGATTTTTTGGAAGAAAAATTCGAAAATAAAGTTCAGACTTTACCAGGTGCTGGCGCGGCAGGTGGCTTAGGCTTTGCTTTTTTATTATTGGGAGCGCAGCTCAAATCGGGTGCATCCATAGTAGCTGATGTATTAGGTTTAGAAGAGAAAATTAGGAAGGCAGATTGGATCATTACGGGAGAAGGTAAAAGCGATAATCAAACCTTATTTGGGAAAGTGCCTATTTATGTCGCTAAGCTAGCTAAGAAATATGATAAAAAAAGCATCCTTCTGTCAGGAAGCTTAGGCAACGACCATGAAATGTTATATGAGTACTTCTTAAGCTGTCTTTCCATTGTATCAAAGCCCATGAGCCTTGGAGAAGCTATGGAAAATGTAGAGGCGTTGCTTTATGATGCGGCGCTAAATATCGGAGGGTTTTTAAAACAGATATCACTATAGGAGAAAAGCAACGTTTATGCTGTTTGACACTGGTTATCGTTTGATAAAAAGCGTCCAAGCATGTTATAAGTGTAGAGGAAGCAAGAATATCATTATTTTTGAATTTTAGGATGGGTAGTTGATCCAAGCTCATAGAGAGGGTTTAAATATGGTAGATAATTTTTGGCGTGATTTATCACGACCATTTTTTGTGTTGGCACCAATGGAGGATGTGACGGATGTTGTTTTTCGTCATGTTGTCAGTCAAGCAGCAAGGCCGGATGTTTTTTTTACAGAGTTTACAAATACGGAGAGCTACTGTCATGAAGAGGGGAGGTATAGCGTTCGCGGGCGATTGACCTTTACAGAAGATGAACAACCTATTGTTGCCCATATATGGGGGGACAAGCCTGAATATTTTCAGCAAATGAGTATGGGTATGGCGGAGCTGGGGTTTAGAGGCGTAGACATCAATATGGGTTGCCCTGTACCCAATGTGGCAACCAGAGGGAAAGGAAGCGGTCTTATCCATCGGCCGGAGGTTGCTGCAGATGTAATACGGGCGGCAAAAGCCGGGGGGTTGCCCGTGAGCGTGAAGACGCGACTTGGTTATACAAATGTGGATGAATGGAAGGGCTGGCTCACACATTTATTAGAACAAGACATTGCGAATCTTTCTATTCATCTGCGTACAAAAAAAGAAATGAGTAAGGTAGATGCACACTGGGAGCTGATTCCAGAAATTAAGAAGCTTCGTGATCTTGTGGCACCACATACACTTTTAACGATCAACGGGGATATTCCTGATCGGCACACAGGTTTAAAGCTTGTTCAGCAATATGGTGTTGATGGCGTGATGATTGGACGTGGTGTTTTTAAAAATCCCTTTGCGTTTGAAAGAGTTCAAAAAGACCACAGTAGTAAGGAATTGCTCGATCTTTTAAGAGTGCATCTCGATTTTTATGATCACTATTCAAAAGAAATAGTGCCACATCCTTTTAAAACGCTTCATCGCTTTTTTAAACTATATGTTAAGGGGTTTCCAGGGGCTAGCGACTTAAGAAACCAGTTGATGAATACAGATTCAACTGATAAAGCACGCGCACTGCTTGCTCACTTTGAGTGAAAGTATGAAGGCATCTTGTCACATGGAATGTAGTGCTTACTTCTCATAGAGTCATTCAAATGCTCCTCGATCACTAGACGCTTGGGGCTGTTAATTTATTGGACCAATAATCACTAGCAATCTTAATAAGCTCTTTTGCAGGCTTGCTCAAGTAAGTGCCTTTTTTATAGGAAGTGCATACCTCCCAAACGGGTTTCTGTTTGATTGAAAAATAACGAACGTTAGGATTATTTTCGGCATAAGAATATGGAATGACAGAGCAGCAAATTTCTTCAGAGACCAGGTTATATAAAGTGTGACAACTTCTCGTTTCTAATAATATATGGGGACTAAAATTTTCGTCTATAATGAGGTCTTCATAAATTTCTCGAAGAGTGGATCCTTCTTGAATGATAGCAAAGGAGTCATTTTTAAAGCAGTTTAAGCTTATTTCGGGAAGTTTTTTCCCGTATATTTCTCCTCGATGACTAAGGGGATGGGCTTTAGGAACGGCTAAGATGATTTCCTCCAATCCTATTTGAATATATTCATCATTGGATTTTTGGTGATTTTTTAAGGTTAAAAAACCCATGGTGAGGTTCCCGTTTGCTATTTCATATTGTTGTTGTTTTACTGTTAATTCTATTGGTTCAATGATTATATTTGGATATTTCTTATAAAAAATAGGATAGATTGTTGCAAACATTTCAGGACCACGCTCAGGTGTTAAGCCAATGCGAATGGTTCCTTTTTGTATAGCCATTAAATCGTTAATGTGATTATAGGTGTTTGTTTTAATACGAACGATTTTTTTGGCATTGTCAATATAAATTTCTCCAGATTTGGTCAGACGCCAATTGGTTCTTCCACGAACAAAAAGCTGTGTTCCCAGTTCTTTTTCTAGTTTTAAAAGCTGCTGATTTAAGGCAGACTGTGTTATGAAAAGCTTTTGGGCAGCTCTGGTGATATTATTTTCTTCGGCAATTTTAATCATGTACTCCAATTGTTTCAGATCCATTAGAAATATCCCCTTTTATTCTTAATTTTTCTAAGTGTTTTCTAAAAATAATCAATTTTACATTATATATAGTCTCAGATTACAATAGTTTTGAAGGAAGAACAAGAAGCGAGGAGGTAAAGCATGGGAAACGAATATATTAAACTTAATGAAAATGATAACGCTGTCATTGCCGTGGACACAATTTTATCAGGGACCCTTATCATGGATGATTTGGTAGCTCATCGGGATATCCCTCAAGGGCATAAAATTGCATTATGCGATATTGAGGAAGGAGAACCGATTATTCGTTATGGTGTGACCTTGGGATTTGCATCAGATCCCATTCAAAAAGGAGACTGGATCAACGAGCATATGTTAAAACTTCCTGTTCCCCCCTCACTAGATGAACTGGTTTATGGCACCAATTTGGTTGAGGATCTGCCGGATCCACCTGTGAGAACATTTAGAGGTTTTCCAAATAAAGATGGTGGGTACGCTGGAACGAGAAATATCCTAGGGATTGTTACAACTGTTCAATGTGTGACAGGTATTCTAAATAACGCTGTAAAGAAGATTAAACAAGATATTCTTCCAAAGTACCCGAATGTAGATGATGTTGTAGCCATTAATCACGCCTATGGATGTGGTGTAGCCATCAATGCTCCTGAAGCCGTAATCCCAATACGGATGTTACAAAATATTATAAAGCATCCTAACTTTGGTGGGGAAACGATGATCATTTCTTTAGGATGTGAAAAATTAACATTAGATATGTTATTAGATCCGAGTTATAACACTCCGGATAATGTCATTACGCTACAAAATGTAAAGGGACATGATGCCATTGTCACGGAAATTTTGCAGATGGCTGAAAATAAATTAAACATACTAAATGGTAGAGAGCGTGTTGAGTTGCCTCTTTCTCATTTATGCATTGGATTACAATGCGGGGGAAGTGATGCTTTTTCAGGTATTACAGCGAATCCATCTGCAGGATATGCTACGGATATGTTAGTCAATGCCGGGGCAACGGTAATGTTCTCTGAAGTAACTGAGGTTCGAGATGGTGTTCATATTATTGCAGAGCGCTGTGTGGATGAAGAGGTTGGGAAGAAATTGGCCGATGAGATGAGATGGTATGATCACTATTTAAATAATGGGCTTGTAGATCGCTCAGCAAATCCGACTCCCGGAAATAAAAAGGGTGGGCTATCCAATATTGTTGAAAAGGCAATGGGATCTATTGCGAAGTCGGGAGTTTCTCCAATTGTAGAAGTGCTTTCACCAGGTGAAAGACCAACGAAGCAGGGATTGATTTTCGCTGCGACTCCGGCTAGTGATTTTGTTTGTGGTTCATGTCAACTGTCCAGTGGCATGTCTCTTCAGGTGTTTATGACAGGACGGGGAACTCCGTATGGATTAGCAATGGCACCGGTCATTAAGGTGTGTTCGAGAAATGATATGCAAGACATGTGGCAAGACTTGATCGATGTGAATGCGGGACCCATTGCGGTGGGTGAAGCAACGATTAAGGACATTGGGCATCAGCTATTTAATGAAATTATTGATGTTGCCAGTGGATTAAAAGAGACTTTTACAGAGAAGCATGAGATTTATAATGACTTTACTGTTTTTAATCCGGCTCCTATCACCTAAATAATTACTATCATTTATGAAAGCGATAACAATAAATGGATTGAGTTTTGGAGGTTTTTTCAATCGTTCCTTTTTTATTGAAAATTTGATAGAGGATCTCTAACAATACTTGCTTTTAACATGGTCATAAAGAGGGGAGAGGGTCAAATATGACAGTGCAAGTGGCAAGTGCTAAAAAAACAAATATTCGCTATTTGATATTGCTGATGATTTTTATTGTTACCACTATAAACTATGCGGATCGTTCGACACTTTCCATGGCGGCAACATCGATGTCAAAAGACCTGGGCATTAATCAGGTGTCCATGGGGTATGCGTTTTCTGCTTTTGGCTGGGCATATGCAATTCTCCAAATACCTGGGGGGTGGTTTTTAGATAAGTTTGGCGCCCGCAATGTTTACGGGATATGTCTACTCTTATGGGCATTTTTCACTGCTATCCAGGGGTTCATTGGCAGTTTTGCTTCATTTGCCTTATTGATTTTATTTCTAGCACGCTTAATGGTTGGTGCTGTAGAATCACCTTTATTTCCCGCTAACAGCAGAATGACGACAATGTGGTTTCCGACAAATGAACGTGGTTTAGCATCTTCCATTTTTAATTCAGCTCAATATTTTTCATTAGCACTCTTTACTCCGGTTATGGGCTTGCTACTACAATACTTTCGTTGGCCAGTTATTTTCTGGTCAACCGGCATTGTTGTTTTGATTTTAGCGTTTTTTTGGTTCAAAGTTATACGAAGTCCCATTGGACATCCTAAAGTCAATCAAGCGGAGCTTGATTACATTCAGACTAAGGGTGGTCTTACTGAAATTGGAGAGAAGAAGGTTCCTGTTAAGTGGGCATATATACGGGCGCTCATTACGAACCGCATGTTGCTTGGTATTTACTTTGGTCAATTTTGTTTAAACACGATCACTTGGTTTTTCTTAACATGGTTCCCAACTTATTTAGTCCAGGCTAAGGGATTCTCCATTCTACAGGCGGGTATTTTTGCTTCGATTCCTGCAATAGCTGGTTTTATAGGTGGTTTACTTGGAGGTTATATTTCCGATTGGTTTCTTCGTCGAGGGGTGTCACTCACGGCGGCACGTAAGATTCCGATTATTATTGGACTAGTTCTGTCTAGTAGTATTGTTTTAGCAAATTATGTTACTTCTGATTGGTTCGTCATTGCTATTATGGCACTTGCCTTTTTCTCAAAAGGCTTTGGAGCACTGGGCTGGGTTGTTGTGAGTGATACTTCTCCGAAGGAAATGGTAGGGCTTAGTGGTGGTATCTTTAATTTTATTGGTAATATTGCTAGTATTGTTACACCCATTGTCATTGGGTATATCTTAAGTGTGACACACTCCTTTAATGACGCATTGATTTTTGTAGGTGCCATGGGAATTCTTGGTGCTTTGTCTTACTTGCTTATAGTGGGCAATATTAGAAGATTAGACTTGAATATAAAGGAGAATACATTAAACACCAAAATATCTCAATAGAGAGTGTGTTTTATTGCAAATCATCAATAGGTGCTTAAAAATATGATGAGGAAATCAACGGGTTGGGAGGAAAAGTGATGTTCATGATTAAGGGTGTTGTTCCACCATTGGTTACACCAATAGATGAGCATGAAAATGTGGATAAAGATGCTTTGGTAAATCTGATAGAACATGTAATCAAAGGTGGAGTGCACGGGATTTTTGTATTAGGAAGTACAGGGGAATTCTATGGGCTAAGTTACGAAGAAAAGGTGCGTGCCATTGAAATTACGATGGATCAGGTGAACGGGAGGGTTCCAGTTTATATTGGTGCCAACGCTATTACCACTAAGGAATGTGTACAATTGACCCGTTTGGCCAAGCAATACAAGGCGGCGGCGGTCACCGTATTAACCCCTATGTTTATTTCCCCGAATGATAGTGAACTGTATACGCATTTTCGGACAATTTCTGAAGCCGAAGACATTCCGATTGTGCTATATAATAATCCAGAACGAACAGGAGTCAGTTTATCAGCAGAATTGGTTGAAAAATTAGCTGACATTCCTAATATAGTAGGTGCTAAGGACACGAGTGGGGATATGACTTTAACTTCAGAGTATATACGGCGGACTCAAGATAAAGAGTTTAGTGTTATGGCAGGTAAGGATACGTTGATATTGGCGACATTGGTTTACGGTGGGACTGGATGTGTAGCAGGCACCGCCAATATTGTGCCCCGTCTTGTTGTAGATATCTATGATAAGTTTATCTCTGGTGATCTTCACGGTGCACTTGAAGCACAGTATCGCTTATCACAGCTACGAATGGCTTATAATTTGGGTAGTTTTCCAGTAGTGGTGAAGGATGCGTTGAATCTTATAGGTGTTGATACCGGTCAACCTGTGCGTCCTATTCAGCAGCTTAGCAATATTAATAAAGAGAAGCTGAGAAATATTTTGAATGATATTGGGGCTATCAATTAATCTAGCTAAGTAAGCTGAGTGCTTTTATTAATTTTTATAAAAAAATATGTATTTTATATACTTTTGAACAGGTATTCATGTCTTTGAGAAAATCATACGGGAGTGGTATCAGATGAAAAAGATTGGTTTTATCGGGCTAGGAATAATGGGGAAGCCTATGAGCAAAAATTTGATTAAAGCAGGTTATCAGTTAATTGTTGGCAATCATAATCAAGAAACAGCTAAGGAGCTAGAAGCACTAGGAGCGGAAATAGGGTTAACTCCTAAGGAAATCTCTGAGAAATCAGATGTTGTTATCACGATGCTACCAAATTCTCCACATGTAAAGGAAGTTGTGTTCGGAGCAGAGGGTCTTATTGAAGGGGCACATGAGGGGTTAATTTATGTTGACATGAGTTCAATTGCACCTGCAGCGTCTCAGGAAATTTATAAGGTGCTAGAGGAAAAAGGCGTGGACATGCTTGATGCTCCTGTAAGTGGTGGAGAACCAAAAGCTATTGATGGCACTATTTCTGTGATGGTAGGGGGAAAACAAGACGTATTTGAACAGGTGAAAGAGGTATTGCAGGCTATGGCAGAGTCAGTTGTTCATGTTGGCGCCATCGGTGCGGGAAACGTGACAAAGCTGGCTAATCAGGTTATTGTTGCCTTGAACATTGCGGCTGTTTCCGAAGCTTTCGTTTTGGCTCAAAAGGCTGGAGTGAATCCAGAGTCTGTGTACCAAGCGATTCGTGGTGGTTTAGCAGGGAGCACGGTATTAGATGCTAAAGCACCGATGATGTTAGAGCGTAACTTTAAACCAGGATTTCGTATGGATTTACATATTAAAGATTTAACAAATGTATTGGAAACGAGCCATGAATTGGGGGCACCAACACCGTTAACATCTGTAGCTCTAGAAATGATGTATGCTTTAAAGGCAGACGGTCACGGACTCGAGGATCATAGCAGTCTGTTAAAATACTATGAAAAGCTAGCCAATGTTGAGGTTACACGTTGAAGAAAGGAGATTGAAATGAAAAAAGATCGCGTTAACTTAGAAATGAATGGTGTTCCAAACACAAGCGTGATTCAATTGACATTAAATCTCTGAATTATAATCTTAATGTTAAGTGTGCTATAATGAAGCGAATATCAATGTAGGTGATAGATAAGGTGGTGTTTTTATGAAAACAACAGTTAAGTGGACTGCACCAATGAACTTTTCGGGGGTTACACCATCAGGGCATGAACTGAAAATGGATGCTGGAGCGAATGATGGTGGACAGGATATGGCGGCTCGACCGACAGAATTTTTATTATATGCAGTAGCAGGGTGCACTGGCATAGATATCATCTCGATTCTTAAGAAGATGCGTCTTGAGGTTGACGACTTTTCTATGGATATTGAAGGTAGTCGTGCTGAAGAACATCCTAGGCGCTTCACAGTCATTCATGTGCATTATGTATTAGTAGGCGAGCTTCCTGAAGATAAAGTGATTCGTGCGATTAAGCTGTCAAAAGATAAGTATTGTTCAGTTGCTGCTTCTCTAAGCGCTGAGATTACAGCCAGCTATTCAATCAATGGTCAACAAGGAGAGCAGTTGGTTTAATTTAATGGTTGTGTGAAGAAGAAAATCCAAACAGCTCTTGCTTTTTGAAAAGATATAGGCGATAATGTAAACTATCGCCGTGGAGGATTAGCTCAGCTGGGAGAGCATCTGCCTTACAAGCAGGGGGTCGCAGGTTCGAGCCCTGCATTCTCCACCATTTTTATAAAATATAATCGTTGCGGGGTGGAGCAACGAGCAACAGCGTCCGATGAAGAGGTAGCGAGTTGTCCCGAGGAAGCCTAGCTACGAAGCTATGCGTGAAGACGCAGGGACAGGGTTTCTTATTTTTACAGGGTTTAAGATCATGAATTTATAATCGTCGCGGGGTGGAGCAACGAGCATCAGCGCCGATGAATGGACAGCGAGTTGTCCCGAGGAAATCCAGCTACGAAGCAAAGCATGAAGACGCAGGGATTCTTATTTTTAACAGGGTTTTAATTGTGATTTTTTGATAATCGTCGCGGGGTGGAGCAGGGGTAGCTCGTCGGGCTCATAACCCGAAGGTCGCAGGTTCAAATCCTGCCCCCGCAACCAAA
>Ga0153951_1000566_pt1 | contig 13758 bp, 9 predicted proteins | sample TSNJ035MetaG_FD_102278 | JGI IMG/M metagenome (GOLD analysis project Ga0153951, IMG submission 102278) | Attine ant fungus gardens microbial communities from New Jersey, USA - TSNJ035 MetaG | ecosystem: Host-associated > Fungi > Mycelium > Unclassified | place: USA: New Jersey, Wharton State...
CGCGCCGCGCCGCGGCCGCGACGCGCAGCGAGCCTTCGACGTTGGTCGCACGATAGGCCGCGAGCGGATCGACCACGGTCTCGTTCATCACATGCACGCGCGCGGCGAGATGGACCACCGCATCGCAATGCAGGGCGACCGGCCAGCGCTGCTCGATGCCCTCGAAGTCGTGCGTATCGAGCAGCCATTCGTCGACACCGACGGCCGCCGTCTGCGCGCGGCGCACCGCGCCGACGACCCGGTCGCCGCGCCGCAGCAGCGCGCGCGACACCGCCTTGCCGACAAAGCCGTTGGCACCGGTCACGAGAACGAGCAGGCTCATCGGCGAGCTCCGCTCGCATCCGGCCCGCACCGCGCGCGCGAGTGCGCGCCATCAAGGCTCGCCCCTGCCGCATGCGGCAGGAAACGCGGATCAGACACGATACAATCTGGCATCGACGGGGCTTTCTCGGAAGTCGGGTTGGGAACGTATTGTATGCGGTATGCGGGCCACGCCCGCCACGGCTCCGGCGCGCGGGCACGAGGCGCTAGAATGGCCGCGCTACCGGTAGCGTCCGACGCGAGGCCGACGCTTCGGGCCGTGATGATAAAACGGACGTGTACCCGCTGGCGCCCCGTTCGTACACTTCGTAACAACTCAAACATATTCGCGCATGTGGAATTCGTGGTATCGATCCAACGTGCTCGACAACAGCACAAGCAGGCCCGCCGCCGGGCCGCGTGAGCGGACAACCGCCCGCGCGCCGGAGCGAGCGCCGGCATGAGGCCACCCGCGCGGGGCGGCCGCAACCCAGGACATGCGCGGCACCACGCGCGCGTCTGAAGACAAGAACCTGTTTGAGCCAAAAGAGCGCCACCTATGAAAGTGCTGTTCGCCACTTACCCGATGGCTTTCCATACCCCAGGCGGCGGAGAGATCCAGTTGCTGGCGTATCGCAAGCATCTGCCCGCGCACGGCGTGGACGTCACGCTGTTCGATCCGTGGAATCCGCGTTTTCTCGAGCACGACGTCGTGCATTTCTTCTCGTGCGTCGGCGGCTCGGTGCACTTCTGCAACTTCGTCAAACAGCTCGGCTTGCCGCTCGTCGTGTCGTCGAGCCTCTGGGTGACGGCAGAAACGAAGCATCTCTATCCGATCGGCGAAATCCATCAGCAGTTTCTTCTCGCGGACCGCGTGGTCGCCAACTCGGAAATCGAGTGCGACACGCTCGCGCGCATCTTCGATCTGCCGCGCGAGAAATTCGTCAGCGTGCTCAACGGCGTCGAGCAGAGCTTTTACGAGCCGGTCGCGCCCGAACTGTTCCGCCGCGAAACCGGCATCGAAGGCCGCTTCGTTCTCAACGTCGGCAACATCGAGCCGCGCAAGAACCAGCTCGCGCTGATCCGCGCGATGAAGTCGTTCCCCGAACTGAAGCTCGTGCTGATCGGCCATCAGCGCGACCCCGAATATGCGCGGGCGTGCTTCGCCGAAGGCGGCGCCCAGCTCGTCTACGCGGGCACGCTCGCGCACGATTCGCCGGTGCTGCGCTCGGCCTACGCGGCCTGCGAAGCGTTCGTGCTGCCGAGCACGCTCGAAACGCCGGGGCTGGCCGCGCTCGAAGCGCATGCGGCGGGCGCGCGCATTGCTGTGACGAAAGTCGGCTCGACCGAGGAATACTTCGCGCAGCACGTCGCCTATCTCGATCCGTCCGACGTCGACAGCATCGCGGCGGCGCTGCGCGCGGCGCTCGCGCAACCGCGCGGCGGCGCGCCTCGCCCGGGCGGCACGGTGCGCGATCTGACCTGGCAGGCCGTGCTGTCGCCCCTGAAAGCTCTCTACGATTCCCTGCTGACAAAATGAATAATTTCGAACTTCGTCCTCTGAATAACGTCGAGACCTCCCCGAATCCCGGGTTCGCATGGAAGGCGGCCAATGGCGATCCGCAGTTCGAACTGACGGGCTGGGAAGAACTGTCGGGGCGCGCCGCGCGCATCTCGTTCGAACTCGTTAAAGAAGACATGCCGGCCTCGCCGTGCCTGATCTATTTCGACGCGGGCGCGGGCATGTCGGAACATACGACGATCAGCCTCGCGGTCGGCGCCGACGGCAAGGTCGACCAGGTCGTGGCGTTCCCGCCGCTCGCCGGCCCGCTGCGGCTCGACCCGATCGCGCGCTCGGGACTGTTCTCGCTGAAAAACTTCAGGCTCGAACCCGTGGCGGACGGCGACTGCCCGGCCGAACTGCTCGAACGCGCGCGCCGGATGGCCGCGTGGGGCGGCGGCGCGCAGCCGGCGCCGCCGCCGAGCGTCGGCCATACGTATCAGGAGTGGATCGAGCGGCACGAGCCGCCCGCCTCGCTCTACCCGGAGTTGCGCGCGCGCTCGAAAACGTGGGCGCGGCAACCGCTCATCAGCATCGTCATGCCGACCTACAACACGCCGGCGAAGTGGCTGCGCAAGGCGATCGATTCGGTCATCGACCAGGTCTACGAGAACTGGGAGTTCTGTATCGCGGACGACTGCTCGACGAACCCCGAAGTGAAGCAGGTGCTGGACAGCTACGTCGCGCAAGACCCGCGCATCAAGGTCGCGTACCGCGCGACGAACGGCCATATCAGCACCTCGAGCAACACGGCGCTCGAACTGGCGGTAGGCGAATTCGTCGGCCTGCTCGATCACGACGACGAACTGCATCCGCTCGCGCTCTACTGCATCGCCGAGGTCGTCAACGCGCATCCCGACGCGGCGGTGATCTATAGCGACGAAGACAAGATCTCGATCGACGGCGTGCGCTCGGACCCGTACTTCAAGTGCGACTTCAACTACGATCTGTTTCTGAGCCAGAACATGATTTCGCACTTCGGCGTGTACCGCACGTCGGTCATGAAGGAAGTCGGCGGCTTTCGCACCGGCTTCGAGGGCTCGCAGGACTACGACCTCGCGTTGCGCGTGATCGACCGCGCCGGTCATCACAGCGTGCACCACGTGCCGCGCGCGCTCTATCACTGGCGCATGATTCCCGAAAGCACGGCGGCCGGCCACGAAGCCAAGCCGTATGCGCACATCGCGGCGATGCGCGCGCTCGACGAACACCTCGCGCGCAACGGCATCAAGGCGCACACCGAGCACGCGCCGGGCACCGACGCGTTCAACAAGGTCGCCTACGACCTGCCGGACACGCTGCCGTCGATCGAGATCATCATTCCGACGCGCGATTCCGCAGGGCTCGTCGAGCAATGCGTGGAATCGGTGCGGCGCAAATCGAGCTACCCGAACTTCCGCATCACGATCATCGACAACGGCTCGGTCAAGCAGGAAACGCACGACCTGTTCGCGCGCCTGCGGGAAGACGGGCGCATCGGCATCGTGCGCGACGATTCGCCGTTCAACTACTCGGCGCTGAACAATCGCGTCGCGCTCGCGAGCACGGCGGACTTCGTCTGCCTGATGAACAACGACATCGAAGTGATCAACGGCGACTGGCTGGAGGAAATGGTGGCGCTCGCGCTGCAGCCGAACGTCGGCGCGGTCGGCGCGAAGCTGCTGTATCCGGACGACACGATCCAGCACGGCGGCGTCGTGCTCGGCGTCGGCGGCATTGCGAGCCACGCGCACAAGCATTTCCCCAATTCGAACCCGGGCTATTTCGCGCGCGCGCGCCTGCGCAACACGATGAGCGCCGTGACCGCCGCGTGCCTGCTGATCCGCCAGTCGATCTACCAGGAGGTCGGCGGCCTCGACGAACAATTACACGTCGCCTACAACGACATCGATTTTTGCCTACGCGTGAGGCAGGCGGGCTACCGCAATGTGTGGACGCCCTACGCCGAGCTTTATCATCACGAATCGGCAACTCGCGGCGCCGAAGACACACCCGAAAAAATCAGCCGCTTTAACCAGGAATCCGAGTTGGTCAGACAGCGCTGGGGGCATCTGCTGATGAACGATCCGTGCTACTCGCCCAATCTGACACTGACTGCGGACGACTTTTCCTTCGCCTGGCCTTCAAGGGTTGCAAATTTTGACTAATCTGGGACCAAAAAAAAATAAGACCGGATGGCTGGCGGAATATCGCCACCCGTCGCCGGGGGAACTTTTCTGCCTGCCGAGCGCGATCTACTTTCTGATGAAATTCAGAGGCGATCTCGCGCGCTTCAATTCCAAAGCGCTCGACGACCGGATCACGCTGTACTTCTGGTGGGAAATGTCGGCACGGGAAACGTATCCGGACTTCAACTGGGTGCTGCGGCACGAAGACCTCGAATATCTGCGTCAGCTCGACAACGACACGCTGATCGAGCGTCACCCGAGCGCCGTCGCGTACTGGCTCGGCTCGACGAGGCCGAGCGTGCTCGACACCAAGCACCTGAGCGAAACGCTGCTCGAGCCGGAAACCGTGCTCGCGGAAGCCGGCCTGCAATTGCCGAAGCTCGTGACGATGATCGTGCGCAATCGCGGCGATCTTTCGCAGGCGTTCAGGCTCGATACGCTGACCGGCTATCTGAACGCCCTCAACTGGTGGGACGAGTACGGCCAGCGCGACTGTCCGCGCGTCACGTGGCGCCCGCCGGTCGAGTGGCCCGCGCTGCTCGCGCCGATCGACGCGCCCGGTTCCGGCGCGATGCCGCTGCCGCGCTTTCTCGCGCTCGTCACGACCGAGCGACCCGATCTGCGCGCCGCCTTCGACCTGAACAGCTTCACGTCGCGGCTCGCGTGCCTGAGCTGGTGGGAAGACCACGGCCAGCGCGAATATCCGCGCATCAAGTGGTCGCTGCCGCCGATCGGCGGCGCGATGCTCGAGCCCGAGCGGATTCCCGCCGACGGCGGTCCCTACGTGCCGCACTTCCTCGCCGAAATCTATCGGGAACGGCCGGACCTGCAGGCGTCCTTCGACCTGGATTCGCTCAAGGGGCGGCTCAACTGCCTGTCGTGGTGGATCGAAGACGGCCAGCGGCAGTACGGCGCGGCCCGCTGGGTGCCGCCCACGACGCCCGCGCGGATGTTCGATCCCGAATGGGGCGCGCACCCCGACTGGCTGCCGGTGCCGCACTTCCTGCGGCTTCTGCAAGGCGAGCGCGAGGACCTGCAGGCGCTCTGCTCGCTCGACAGCTTCACCGGACGCCTGAAGTGCCTGTCGTGGTGGGCCAAGCACGGCCAGCAGCAATATCCGGTGCTGCGCTGGACCATCCCGCCGCTGCCGGACGCCCTGTTCAGCCTCGAAGCCGGCGCGCAGGGCGCGTTGCCGCTGCTGCCGCGCTTCCTGCTGCTGATCTGGAACGAGCGTCCCGACCTGCAGGGATCGTTCGATCTGCACAGCTTCAGCGCGAGGCTCGGCTTCATTACGTGGTGGGACAAGCACGGCCACGACGAGTATTACGCGCTTCAATGGTCGCCGACCCATCTCGCCGAAGAACTCGCGCGAATCGACGACGAGCAGCCGGCCGACGATACGCTGCTGCCGCGCTTCCTCACGATGATCGCGAGCGACCGCCCCGATCTGCGCGAGGTGTACGACCTGAACACCGCGCAGGGCCGCGATCAGCTCGTGCACTGGTGGAACAAGTGCGGATCGGCCGAATACCCGCTCGTCGGTTCGCTGAAGGTGCAGTGGGCCGACAGCGCCGACGGTTCCGACGAGGACGACGACAGCGCTGACGGCAGGCCCGAACCGGCCCGCTATCACGCACGCGTCGCCGGGGCCTACGAGTTCGGCGTCAACGTGATCGGCTTTCCACAAGGCGTGCTCGGCCTCGGCGAAGACGCGCGCATGGCCGCGCGCGTGCTGCAGCTCTCGTCCACGCCGGTTACGCTGGTCAATGCGCCGATGGCGGGACCGGCGCGGCTCGACAACTCGGTCGATCATCTGATCAGCGAGGAACTGAAGTACAACGTGAGCCTGATCTGCCTGCCCGCGCCGGAGATGGTGCGTCTCGCGCTGGAAGGCGGCCGCAAGCTGATCGACGCGCCGACCCACAAGATCGGCGCGTGGCCGTGGGAACTGCCCCACTGGCCGGACGCGTTCGGCAACGTGCATCACATGGTCGACGAAATCTGGGCGCAGAGCCGCTTCGTGCAGAGCGTGTACAGCCGGCTCGGCAACACGCCGGTCTATCACATGCCGATGGCGGTCGAGGTGCCCGCGCCGCTGGCCGCGCAACGCGAACGCTTCGGCCTGCCGGGCGACGAGTTCCTGTTCTACCTGATGTTCGACGGCAACTCTTGGTTGAGCCGCAAGAACCCGCTCGCGGGCGTGCAGGCGTTCAAGCAGGCCTTCGGCGAGCGCTCGCCGGGCGTCGGGCTCGTGGTCAAGGCGATGAACGTGCGCGACGACGATCCCGTGTGGCGCGCGGTGCTCGATCTGGCCGCGGGCGACAGCCGCATCCACATCGTCTCGGAGCGTCTGAGCCGGCAGGATTCGACCGACTTCATGGCCTGCTGCGACGCCTATATTTCCCTGCATCGCAGCGAGGGCTTCGGCCGCGTGATCGCCGAAGCAATGGTGCTCGGCCAGCCGGTCGTGGTCACGAACTTCTCGGGCAACGTCGACTTCTGCGAGCCCGACACCGCTTTTCTCGTGGACGGCGAACTCGTTCCGCTGCGCCCGGGCGACTATCTGTTCGCCGAAGGCCAGTACTGGTGCGATCCGGATGTATCGATCGCGGCCGAACAGCTCAAACGTATGATCGACGATGCGCCGCTCCGCGAGCGCATCGCACAGGCGGGCAAGGCGCGGATCGAGCGCGATTACTCGGTCGAAGCAGTTGCGCGCGCCTATGCCCGACGATTGGCCGACATTGTCGAGGTAACAGCGAAATGACGCTACGAGTGTGTGCTCCGGACATTTTCTCGGGCGATGCGGTGGGCAACCACTGCATCGGATTCGTTCGAATGGCTGAACGTCTCGGCATGCCGGCCGAGATGTATGCCAGCGGGTTCGACGAGGGAACCCACGGAGTACGCCCGCTCGACGCGTTATTCGACGAAGTCGCCCGGGACGACGTGGTCCTGCTCAGCTACTCGATCTTCGATCCGTATCTCGAACGGATTCTCGCGCTCGACTGCCGGAAAATCTGCTACTTCCACGGCGTGACCGATCCGCAACTGCTGCGCGCGCTCGAACCGCGCACCGCGCAGCTGTGCGAGCAGGCGCTCGCGCAGCTGCCACTGCTCGCGCGCTTCGACATGGTGGTCGCGAATTCGCTCAACACCGCGCAAAGCCTCGCCGGCAACGTCGCGGCGAGCGCAATCAGGATCGTGCCGCCGGTCTTTCCCGACATGTACGTGTTCCGGCGCGAGCCGCCGCACAAGAGCCGCAAAAGGCCCGCGCCGAATCTGCTGATGGTCGGCCGGGTGGTGCCGCACAAGCGCATCGAGGACGGCATCGGCATTCTCGCGCTGCTCAAGCAGTGCGAGTTCAACGCGACGCTCAGTATCGTCGGCAGCACGCCGAACTACGATTATCTGAAGTTCCTGATCAATCACGCGCGCAGCCTCGGCGTGCTCGAACAGGTCGACTTCAAGGGCATGCTCGACGACGCCGATCTGTTCGAATGCTACGAAAGCACCAACGGCCTGCTCGCGATGAGCCGCCATGAGGGCTTCTGCGTACCGGTGCTCGAAGCGATGCACTACGGCAAGCCCGTGTTCGTACGCGGCGGCACGGCCGCCCACGAGATCTGTCCGCCCGACTGCGTGTTCGACGCCGAGGCCGAACTCGCAACGTGGGTCGCGCCGCTGATGCAGCGCCTCGGCCAGGCGGGCGGGCGCTGTTCCGTCGACATGGACTATGTGAAGCACGCCGACGGCGTGCTGCAACGTGCCAGCGACGAGGTCTGGAGCACGATTTTCGCTGCTATCGGTGTGGCGAGCGCGGCTGCGCGTTCGCCGGCGCGGCCGCACGCGGCGGTTGCGGCCGCACTGCACGTCGCGAAGAAATAAGCGGCAACGGCGCGTTATCGATCGAGGCGGAGCCGAGGCCGAGTCGAGGCAAACCCAGGCACCCCGCCCCGCTCCCGCGCGGCGTTACTTGCCGCGCCGCTCGAAGTCGATCGGCTGCCCCGTATGCGGATGCGGCGTGAACGAAAAGTGCGCGCGCACGTACTTCTGCGACAGCGTGCACAGCAGGTTCATCAACTCGATCTGCCCGGCCGGAAAAACGGCCTCCCGGTCGGCGGCCTCGATCGGCTTTTGCATATAGCGCACGATGTCCTTTTCGAAATCGCTGACGCAATAGTCGAGCACCGCATCGCCCTCGATCGGATACGCGGCGACCTTCACGTCGCGATGCAGCGACAGATACGTGCTGAAAAGCCGCTCGGCCACGAACGGCAGGAATGGTGCGTCATCCGAATGAATCGTGGGTTCGAGTACGCCGCGCGCGGCTTCCGTGTCGCTTTGCGTTTCGAGGAAGGTCGCAATCGGTTCGAGCACCTTGCCGACATAGTTCTCCCAGAACGACTGCGAGCCGACCCAGAAATTGCAATAGCACAGCGTATCCGCCGACTGCCGCGGCGCCTCGCGCAGATTCCAGCCGATCCCGCATGCGTCGAGCAACGCCTGGCTGCACTCGACGAGCCCCGGGTGCGCATGCTCGCCCTGCATCCACGCGGTGTACGAGAAATAGGCGAGCTGCGGAAACGGGTTAAGCATGCAGACGTCGGCATCGAGATTGGCCTGCACGAACTCGAGAAAACGGCTGCCGTCGATGCGCGCCTTCAACGCGAACTTCGGCGAAAAGAGCGCCGTGAAGTCCTGCTGCAAATGCACGCCCTTGCGGTACATGTCGACGAGAATGTAGAACTCGCGCCAGGCCGCGTGCTCGTTGTTGCGCAGCACGAGCGGATGAAAAGCCGGTTCGGACAGCACCTGCCCCGGCGCGTACAGCGGCTCGAAAATCCGGATCGATGCACTCATGACAACCCCGCGATCTGCAGATAGAAGTTTCCGTTATGCGGGTTCTGCCGGAACAGCGTGATCGATGCGTTCGGCACCAGCACGTTGGGGAATCGGGACAGCGGAACGTTCAGCAGGTACTGCGAGATCACCGAGATCGGTCCGGCATGGCAGACGGCGGCAATCAGGCCGGGCTTGTCCGCATGGCGCAGCACTTCTTCCTCGACCCAGTTCACCGAGCGCGCGGCCAGTTCGAGATGCGACTCGCCGCCTTCGTAACGGTCCGACAGATGCTTGCCCCAGTCGGGAAACGCCACGCGAAAATCCTCGGCCTTCCAGGTCGCGAAGCGGCCCGCATTGGTTTCGCCGAGACGCGCGTCGACGGTCCAGTCGCTCCGGTCCTTGAACAGCACTTCGGTGGTTTGCAGCGCGCGGCGCCACGGGCTCGAAAACACGCGATCGGGCACGAGGCCGCGGCCTTCCATCAGCGTGCGCAGCTTCGCGGCCTGGTCGAGGCCGTGTTCGGTCAACTCGTCCTGCTCGGTCGAGTTCAGCAGCCCGGCCACGTTGGCGAACGACTGGCCGTGGCGAATCAGAAGAAGATCCATAAAAGTTAGTTACGCAAAGACCTGGAAGACGGGTTGGAGGCGGGGTCGGGCAATGCCTTCAGGAACATCGCCGAAATGCGCCGCACGCTGAAGCGGTCGAACACGTCGGCATAGGCATGCTCGCGGATCGCCTGGCGCAGCGGCGCGTCATGCAGCATGTCTTCGAGCGCCTGGGCCCAGCCCTCTGCCGTATTCGGCGCGATATAGCCGGTCACGCGATGCCTGACGTTCTCGCGATAGGTCGGGCAATCGGAATAGATGCTCGGAATGCCGAGGCTGCCGTAATCCGCGTATTTGATCGGCGACTTGCACGAGTTGAAGAACAGCGTCTCGGGGTCTTCTTCCGCGCCGAGCGGAACGATCGCGAACGTATAGCCTTCGTCGCGAATCGCCTTCTTGTACTCGATATTGCTGCGGCTGCCGCGATGCGTCACTCGCGGAATCGAATGAAGCTCGGGAAACGGATCGCCCCAGAAATCGATCAGGACGTGTTCGTTGCGCGTGAGAAAGCTTCTCAGCGTCGCGAAGAAATCCTTGCGGAAATGAACGAGCTTGATGCCGTCGAGGTTCGAGAAGATGATCTTCGGCGGCTGCGCTTCCGTCCACAATTCGGGCGAAAGATCGAAAGCCTGATGATCGAAACCGTTGGGGATAATGAGCACGTCGTCGGAACGCCGCACCTTGCGCATGCGCTCCTGCAGCAGCGGGTTCGACGCGGTCGCCGCGCTCGCCTCGCGAATCATCGCGAGCACGTTGTAGAGCACGTCCTCGTTCATTTCGAGGACGCTCCACGACGGCAGATCGAGCAGCCAGTCGTCGAGATCGTAGATCGTATGGAGACCGAGTTCGTTCGCCATCCGCATGATCTGCAGCGACAGGTTCGAGACGTGCTTGTTGAACAGCACGACGTCGAAGCGATGCAGATGGCTCACGCCGACGTCCGCTTCCGAAATCTGCTCCCACTCGATCATCTGATGCCGCTGCATATACGACAGCAAAGGCGCGAACCGCGCGCCGATCGTGCGCGAACTCATCCGCCCATCGGTCATGGAGCGCCGCTGGACCACCAGCAGGCGAGGAATCTTAGGAGTGTGTGAGGCCGGCATCGATCAGGTGTCTGATGAGGTCTGCGGCTACCGTGCTCGACGAATGCCGTGCATAGACCCGTTCGTAATTGCTTTCAATCTTCGCATCCCGCTCCGTGTCGGAAAGGGCTGCCTGAAGCGCGGGAACGATGTCCGTCGCGCGGGTGGAAGCCGCGTACCAGACATTGCCGCCGAAGTGCTCGCGCTGCCACTCCCCATCGACCATGACGAGCGGCTTCTTCACGAATGCGCCCTCGAGACACGAGCGGCCCGGCGGATCGAAGCTCGGCTCCGCGACCACGAGCGCGTTGGCGAGCGCGGAGCGCAGCAACGCGCTGCATGGCTGGATGAACGGCAGAAAGTGGATGCCGCGATGCGCCTCGCTCATGCATTGCCGGTTGTATTCCTCGTCGCGGAAGCCGCCGACCATGAGCCCGTTCAGTTCGAGGCGGTTCAGCGCGCGAATCAGTTCGAGCTGGTTCTTGACCGGCTCGATCAGGCCGAGACACAGCACGTAGTCCGAGACATCGCAGACCGTGGGCAACAAATCCTTGTCGGCTGGCGCGAGGAACCGGTCGGAGATACCGGAGCCGACCACCACGCATTTGTCGGCATCGACGGCGATATGCGCGTTGAAATGAGCGAGTTCGGTCGCGGACTTGAAGAGCAGCCGGTCGGCACGCCGCACGAACGCCCCGATCCGGCTGATTTCGGCGGCGTCGGGCGGGCTCAGCCACCAGACGTTGGGCCAGAGAAAGAGCTTCTTGCCGTGATTGACCGTCTCGCGAACGATCGCCTCGCCGTCCGCATGAACGGAGAAGTGCATGACCGCGTCGTAAAAGCGCAGCGGGCGGCTGCGGATGCCGTAAATGTCGGCCTGTACGTCCGAATCGTTGAGGAGTTCGGCGACCTGCACGAGCTCCGACTCACCACCACCGCTCGTCATGAACGCGGTACTGTGAGTGGTCAGGAGAATCTTGAAATGCATATTGCGGGCTCCGTCCCGAATCGTGGGCTTTGGCCTTCCGCGGGACGCTGCGCAGTCCCGGCGCCGGTCGTCAGCGGGAGAGGCTCGGACCGTTGTCGGCAGGGGCTCGATTTTACGCCAAAACATCGTGCAAACGGCCGCTGTCGCGGCGCGCCAGCGCTCTCGCCGCGAGGCCGTCCGTCACGTTTATCGAAGCGCCTCGCGATAGCGGGCGCCGCACCTTGCCGCAGTGGCCGCACCGGCTTCGCGCGCTGCCCTTGGCGACGACGAATATTTTGTAAGCAACCGTAAAGGGCGGCGCAACATCCCGAAGTCGCAGCACTCATTGCCGAACGTGACGGATATCGCAACTCGCTGCCAACCGGCATGCCGCATTTTTCGAATCTCGGCGACGTGCCGCCCGGCCACGACTATTCGCCAATTCCGTCGATTCCGGATATCCAGCAGAACGAAGCACGTCTCTTCGGCAACGTCGCACGCACGCATACGTTCATGGGCCACTTCCACACCGACCTGATGAACGCGCGCATACCGCTTTTCATGCGCAACCCCGGCGCGAGTTTCTGGATCAGGAAGGCGCGTTAAGCCCGCATCGGACCGCGTTTTACGGCATATCGGCAACACGCGAGGAAGGCCGCCGGAAAGGGAAGGAAGGTGGGGCCGATGCTGCCGTCAAGACTTTGAAATGCTAGGATGGCGCGCTATTACCACCCATTCGAGCGCAGCACATGCCCCCTATTGAACCTGCCGAGCAACCATCGCAACGCCGGCAGCTCGCGATCTGCGTCGCGATCGTCATACTCGCCCCCCTGCTGGTCAAGGCGCCACTATTGCTCGGCATTCTGATTTCCGACCCGCTCGCGCTTTATAGCGGCATCGCCACCAACGTGTTGCCGGGTCCGTTCGGCGGCTTCCCGCCGATGCCGACCATCGATCCGAATATCGCGTTTACGAGCCATACGCTCGGCCATCGCGCGGCGCTCGACATTCTGTCGGGCCATCTGCCATGGTGGAATCACTACGAAGGCGTGGGCGTGCCGCTGGCCGGCGAAATGCAGGCGGCGGCGCTGTCGCCGCTCAACGTTCTGCTCGCGCTGCCGAACGGCCAGCTGTACATGCATCTGTCCTTGCAGATCATCGCCGGGCTGTCGACATGGGCGTTGCTGCGCAAACTCGGCTGTGTCCCGCTCGCGGCTCTGGCGGGTGCGCTAGCCTTCGAATTCAACGGCACGTTTGCCTGGCTCGCCAACGCGATCGTCAACCCGGTGCCGTTCCTGCCGATGGTGCTGCTCGGCGTCGAAAATCTCCGCGAGCATATCGCCGAAGGACGACGTGGCAATGCGGCATGGATCGCCATCGGCATCGCTGGTTCGCTCTATGCCGGCTTTCCCGAGGTCGCGTATCTGAACGGCCTGCTGATCGTCGTCTGGACGCTGGTGCGCGCGGCCTCGGTGCCGGGCGCGACGCGTGGGCGCTTCGTCATGCACGTCGCGGTGGGGGGGCTGGTCGGGCTTGCGATTGCCGCTCCGATCGTGCTCGCGTTCTTCGACTACCTGCCGCTCTCGGACACGGGCGGTCACGCGGGGGACGGCTTCGCGGGCGTGGTCATGCAACGCTCGACCTTGCTCGGCACCTGGATGCCCTATGCGTTCGGCGGCATCTTCCAGCTTCGGGGAATCGAGGGCTTCTGGGGCGCCATTGGGGGCTATGCCGGCATCGCCCTGTCGGTGCTGGCGCTGTACGGCATGTGCGGCAAGCGGCTGCGCGGCCTGCGCATCGCGCTCGCCGTCTGGGTGCTCGTGACGCTCGGCATGACGTATGGCGTACCGGGCATTCATGCGCTCGCGCGCATCACCCCGGGCGTCAAGTACGCCGCGTTTTTCCGCTATTTCCCGCCGTCGTGGGAACTCGCGCTGTGCGTTCTGTCGGCGCTTGCGTTGACGGATATCGGCTCGCAGCCTCGCCCGGCGCGGTTGAAGCTCGCGGTCGCCGCCACGGCGCTCGCCTGTTTGCTCAGCCTCATCCCGATGATCCAGCATCACATCGTGCCCACGGGCATGATCGCGCATGGCGGCGCCGTTTTCGGCCTCGCGGTCCTCCTGGCTCTCGCCGTCGTCGCGTGGCGCATGGATGTGCTCCGGTCGCCCGCCACGGCGCTCGCCACCGTGCTGATCGTCGAAAGCGTGGTCAATTTCCTCGTGCCCAC
>Ga0153951_1000568_pt1 | contig 13736 bp, 11 predicted proteins | sample TSNJ035MetaG_FD_102278 | JGI IMG/M metagenome (GOLD analysis project Ga0153951, IMG submission 102278) | Attine ant fungus gardens microbial communities from New Jersey, USA - TSNJ035 MetaG | ecosystem: Host-associated > Fungi > Mycelium > Unclassified | place: USA: New Jersey, Wharton State...
GGTGTTGGAGGTGTTGGAGGTAAGCCAAGGGTCGCGTAAAGCTTCCTGAGCGGCAGGATGATGGAATGGGTCGAGGGCGGCAAGACGTCGGATAGAGGACTCGATTTTGGAGTTGGCTTTTTGCTGGGGGAAGGTGGGGGTGTCGTCGGCTCGAAAAGGGGGGTAGCCGCAGAGGAGAATGTAGATGATGATGACTATGCAGAGAGAGAGAAATAAACTTGTGTTTCATTTGTGTATGCGTGTGGAAGCAATTATACCTATCGACCAGATATCTATGGATTTTCCCGTAGCCTGTTTGGGTTACTTAGAATTGACGAGGGAGGTGAGTTGTTCGTCGGGGGAGGCGAGAAGGTTTTCTTGGTAATGAGTAAAGAGTGGGAAATGGACTTACATGCCAAGGTCGACGATGCTGTCGGGGTCATTGGAACGGTAGAGGATTTTCTCGAGTCTGAAGTAGGTGAAAGGAGGGAGGGAGAGAGAGGAAAACAAGGGTGCTTGAAAGGTAGAAATGAGACGGCGTCTCGTCGAGCTCGAGCTGAGCAATCGATGGAGGTTTGAGAGGTGGCTGTGTTATGCAAATCGAAGGTAGGACCGTGGGTATAGACGCTTCAAGGGATGAGCATTATCGGGATGTAAGTTGAGGCTTCACTAGATATCAAAGATGTGATTTATCGGACATCTTGCTTTTCGAAGACAAAGTGATGAACATTACACCGCCAAAGCATTCACTGGTTTATTATCCCAAATAACATTTTCTGAAGCTCGAGACTTTGCTGAACCCGTTTTCTACCAGCTGTCAATTGAATAGCAGAACCTGGATAATAATGTAAGCCACAGCCAAGTTCCTTTAGTTGTCATGACTTTTCACTACCCATCGTGAAAGTTAAGATGCTGGAACGGCTCGTCAGTTTCAACTGAGATCAAGTTTCATCACGGCTGCAATGTCTTATTCATGATCCTGGATTGAGAATATCAGATATTTGATCTTCATCAGACTTTTTTGCTCCGTGCATAGCCGAATAGGATATTTATCTAACACCAGTTGATATATAATCGAACCATTTTCATCGAGTTTTGTACAAAATACCTCCCTACTGCATATCCAAGTGAAATGGCTGATCAGTACGGACTAACACCCGAAGATTACGTTTACTTTTTGAACCTCCTGTCAAATGAACGCTATGGCCAAGGTATGCTGTTTTTCATTCTATCGTTCTCAAAGCAATGGCTGAAGCCTTTTCAAGTCGTTATTGCTACTTCGCTGCTATATGATTTTATTCATCACATTCCTCGACAGGTGAGACTTTCCATTTGAAAATAATCATTCCACATATCTCTTCTCTCCTAGATTCAGCACCTACACAGGCATGTTTCTCATTTAATATAGCCAACTATTGCCACTTACATATGAAATCTCAGGAGGAAGTGGTCAAAATTGCATGTTATCTATTTTTCTGTCCCAATAATGAATTGGATAGGAATCATGTAACTATAATACTTTACTTTATTGAATGAGACAACTGATCCAAATTTCCAGAATACAGTCATATAGTACGAGGAAATCATCTGACATAAATCAAACGCATATTAATAATGATAACAACTTCACCAGGTGGCAATAAAGCCTGGGCATCGAGATCCGTAAGACATTACTCTTGATCCAGCTTTGATATCTTCATTGACTAAGATGTCTTAGTGGTATGCGTCAAATGTACTTGCTGCACACTCTGACCTGCCTTCTTGCTAGGTGTACATTTGGTCTTATACTAGTGACAGAGTGAGTTTCATCATGACCTTTCAGGACTAGAGTAGCTGATGACAATAGATTCATCGCAACTCTGAATTTATTGGTAGTAAAGAGTCTTCTTGTCCTGCGTCTTCGAGCGATTTGGAACAAGGATTTATTTGGTGAGAGCACTAAAAACATGGGCCAATGGACTCCTCATATTGATGTTTTTTTCGATCCTAGTTACACTAATTCTATACTTCATCACGACAGGTATGTTAGAATTTTATCTCTGACAGATATAGACGACTGATAGTCGAAAATTAGCTGAGGTCTTGGTAGGCTTTGAAAACAGTATGATATTTGGCCCACCAACTGATGATACTTTTCAGGCTATGGTATCTATGATGATAGTTGAAATATACATCGAATCAGTTTCCGCAGTCCTAGTCCCTGTCCACGGTTGCCTTCTGAATGGCACACGTCTTCAACATATATACAACAGCGTTGCTAGTGCCTTCAAGTATGTGTTCTGACATATTTTGCTTTGCTGACTTGCACACATAATCTCATACAAAAAAGCATTATCAGGGCGACCACAACCGCAATTGAAGTCGTTTTGACCTTTATCAGGTTTACCATGACATACAAAACACAGGCAGTTGTGGGTGATGGAATATGCAGCCATATTTCTCACATGAAAACCTCGACTCGTTTATTGTATGTGTTTTACCGTGATGGAACCTTATTATTTATACCGTGAGTCGAGAACTAGATATTATTGATTTGACTGATGGCCTATCTATTCAGTCTCTTGGGTAAGCATAGACCATAAAATTAGTGGACTAGAACTCATTCTTTTCAAAGTCCTCTCATGCATGAACGCCGCTCCTGTCCTTAATCTTCCTAATGTTATTTTGGCTATCATAGGCTAGTACGTTGTTATTGTTGGTGGCCTTCCCCTTATTGACCCTAATTTTTAGCACTGACTTCTTCATTTATCCCTTTATTGTAAGCTCAAATCCTTTTTCCTTTTATCTCTATCATCACTGCTGATTCGTGTGCTGCTCAGGTGTCGCGATTGATACTCAATTTACTCGAAGCAAATTGTCCTTTGGACGAAAGTATAGATTCCAGCACAATGGAGACTCTCAGGTTCTGTCATTCAGAGTCTAATAGGGACACTGTAACCGATATTTCGCGAGGTGATAGAGGAGCTACCTCCCTGGGTGAAGACATACATGAAGAATTAAGATGATGGACATTCAGTGTTATTCATCCCAGTAGATGATGTTAGATGTGAACGACATACTAACCATTGTTTTGTCTGTTCATTTTCCACCACATGATTAGCGAGTTGTGATGAATTGAGCGAGACAATTGATACCAACAGAACGGGAAGATCAGATAATGCACTAGTCACATTCACGTAGCTGAGAATAAAGCAATAATGGAAGTCTACACCACCGACGATCATGGACCATGCATATTGCGTCTCACGCATCTTGGTCTTTGTGAGGCAGCAGTTGTGGGTAGAAAACTACTGAGAGGGATCGAACCAGTTCGATCAAGGAAAACCTGATGAAAACTGTTGAAATACACAAATTACATTATCTATATATCTGTGTCTTCGTCATGTAATGTAGCTACCAGTATCAAAATATGAAATAGTAGAATTGATCTCATCATATGCATCGTGCAGGCTTGCATGAGATCCAGAATCCAACAAAAGCATTAACCAATTTCAATAACAACAGGTTTAATAGATGATACACCTTGTATAGGGATCAACTTCGAGACCAGTCGAAGCAGTGTATAAAAGAGAAAGAAGAATCTCACGGGCGAAATGTTATTCTTCTCTATTGTTCTTGGAGTTGAAACGTGATGTCACCTCTGCGGCGAAAGCCTATGACTTCATTACGTAGGCATTCAGAAGTAAATCAAATTAGCAAGAATAGCTGGACTGACCATTTACGTCGATAATACATAGGTCAGGGAGAGAGAGATACCAGAGTTTTTTTCATGATGAGGACACCAAGAAGTCCTCTCTTGCTAGTCTTTGCACCACGAAAACGTACTGTCTCTACACTGTATCTCAAGTAAAAAAATACAAGCGAGATGATAACAGCATACATACTATGATGAGGAGAGATAGTGCCCATACCATTGGATAGTTGGGTTTTTTGTGTGTGATTCTGATAAGACAGCCAGTCCATGCCCGTCAAAGGGTCAAGAGAGAGAGAGACAACGACTTGGGTTGAATCATAGCCAGAACGATGTGATTGACTGGGTGTCGAGGACAATGGTGACGAACATGACGCAGCGCATTATTCATTAATGAATATTTTTATATCCTGGTCACCCTCCAGTAACTGCTCTCTTTGATTTTTTTAGTTGAATTTTTCAAATGTATGATGAGATTTTCTACTTTACATGAAGAAGCGTCAGAATATCATCTAGATTTTTCCGACTGGATCCGTACGGGGAAGAAATAGTTCTCGATGAGCAGGTCCGAATGAACCAAGCATGGTGTCGCCACGGTCAAGGTCATCCTTCTCCTTCTCCTCCTTCAATGGCACTTGAGTGACGACGTGTAGATTCGGATCTAAATCGTTCCACCCTCCCAATTTTCGTGCTCGAGAGACTCGCAACAGCAGCAGAAAGATAGCTAAACATGTTGGCGGTCCTCATGCTAGTCAAGTCACTGTACCACTTTGCTCTACTACTTGAGGTTTGTCTGAGGGTAGGGGAGAGATCGACGCGGGATGGCGGGTTGATGGTGGTAGCGGGGGAAAACCAAGGGTAGCGTAAAGCCTTCTGGGCGGTAGGACAATGGAGTGGATCGAGAGCGGCGGAGGTCGGATAAAAGATTTGGCTTTATCGGAAAAACAGGGTTCCAGTATGAACTCTGAGATATGGTTTTGAAATCGGCATTTTGCTGGGCAAGGGTGGTAGTGTTGTCAGCACGAAAAGGGAGATTACCGCAAAGGCAAATGTAGGTGACGATGGCTGTGTAGAGAGAGAGCAATGAGCTTGTGTTTCGCTTGTGTATGCATATGGAAGCGATCATACCTGTCAACCAGACGTCGACGGCTTTCCCTATGGCCAATGTCTTTGATTACTTGGGGGCGACGTAGCCAAGAGAGCTGGCGAGAAAAGTGGGTCGCTCGTCGGGAGAGTGGAGGAAAAGATGAGCAAGAGGATCAAGGGTGGGGAAATGGGCTTACTTGCGTCAGTAACCCGAGAGCCTAGATGGTTGGCTTAAATCTCCTGTAGAAAATAATGAAGAGATTTCTTGCGAGCTCTTTTTTCAGTAAGCCATCCATGGGGTATGAGTCACGTCGCTTTCGAAATGCATCTCCACAGCCAATACAAGTGAACATGATGGCAGCAAAGGATATAAAGCAAAATAAAACACTTCGGATGGTTTTTTTCTGCTCACTGATTTGAAAGTACTGAGCTCGGTGCTCTTCAGCAAAATCAAACACTATTATATTATCAGAGCCAAAAGCGTGGGAACCAGGAGACAGTTACCATCCCAAGAATGATGCTGCACGACCACGCAGACCCCACGATCTCCAACCCCAGCCTATGCCCAACTCTTCTACCCCTCTCTCGTAGGCACAGATTACTGCACAAATGTTTGCTTTCAGAATACCGAGCGTGCTGATCGCAATTCTCAACTTGGCGCTCTCAGAAGGCGTAACATGCCCTCCGCTTATCTGGCCCATCTCCCTTATGCAGGTGATCTGGAAAGCCCAGAGATTTCAAATAACTCTGAAGTCTGCCGCAAGAAGAGTTTAACTCATCAACCCTGGTCATCCTCAGTGGTCCTATCGCAGCCATATCGCTCAACTTGAACTCAAGGGGAATGCCTGAGTGGGTGTGATGCCATTGAGCGCGTCTGTAGAAAGTTTCACTCAGGCTCATGTGGTTTGTTCTTTTCTACGCATACAGCGAAGCAAAACTTCCCACAGTAAGACACCTTTCGACGGGGGCAGTCATTCCTTGGCCCTGAGGAGAATGTACGTGAATCAGGCCATCAGTCAGCATCCTTTTCCAGATAAAAAGCGAGGTGTTGGAAGGACCCTGGACCTAGTGGCCCACTGCTACATCATCACGATTTGGCTTCCGACTTTTCTCATGTGTCAATGTGGTGGATTGTGATGCCATTGTTATCTGTCATCTCACATTGACTCGCTTTAGGTCTTTGTAGTCCAGAGCAGCAACGTGCATGGTGAGAGAAGATGAGCCTTCTCAGTCTTATCCTCACCCTAATGGCAGGTGTCGGTTTCACTGAAGCTGTGTGTGGGACACCTGCAACCATGTCTCATGGTGTCCCCGACTCATGGGAGAGTGTTTCAAACATGTTCATTGTCATTCGCGGCTATAGTTATGATATGACCAACTTTAAGCTCCTTGCTGCAACGGGATTCCATGGCAATACTGATCCTATTATGACGGTCGGAATCTCGCTGGAAATGATGCCTCATTCCCCTTTCAAAAAGTCAACTAGCATTGCCTTGGCGCTGTCACCAGAGCCTCTGGTTCATTATAACTGGTGGAAGCAATTTTCGCGAGTGGTATATGCACCGCAACATCCATAGCCGTATGAGAAGGAGTGGGGCCGACTCGACCGGTTATGAGCTCAGAGCCAATTGGCACATCTTGGTAAAGGCTCATTCACTATTTTGTCAGATGAGTCCGTCTGACCAGGTTTACTATACTTGGGATGATGTCAAGGATACTGATTGAAACTTGGTCATCTTTGTATACATGCTTGATTCGCTCAAACCAACGCTCCCTTGCTAGTTATGTTCTCGATCTTCATACTCGCTCAGCTACAAGTTTTCGACAAGCGCCGTGTCCTTGCCTGGTAGTGCTTTACTGATGATCCCTGTCCCTTCTCCTTCATCAATGTCATTCCTCAGCCTCCTCCAGAATATGAGCTCTTCAATTTCCCCCTCGCTCACTCAATATGTTTGATCACCACCTATTCCGAATCGGTGAGGGTCTTTACACTGCTCTTGACTCTTCAACAACGACGGATTACCCGAACAGCCTCAAGCTTATTGTGGTCATTAGTAGTGGTATGGCTAAGGGTGCCCGAAATACGTTGACGAGTCTTGAAATATTTTTGTCCATGATGACTGACTTTGTTGTTGCTCCTCAATGCATTGAACCTTACTCTTATGTCGCCATCGCAGATGGTCACAAACGTCGCAATATGGTTAAAGTTTGTGCTGGATTTTCTGATTATGATGATGCTGCCGTTGAATGCTGAAAGCAACAACGCGTGCCCATTGTCCTTGTCGCTGAATGTGGCAACCCTCTCGAAGCTGATGACACGAAACTGGGTAATTGTGGCAAGCACGACAGCCAAATTGTGCTGATGGCATCCTTGCAGAACGTGATGTTCGATGAGAGGGTGACAACTTTCGAGTACGAATTTTCAGCTTGATGGGTAACTGGTGTTAGATACGAGCTGGTTTTATGTGTAAATGCTGATACCAAGATTATCCCTGATCCCTGATTGGAAGGTCAGTTGTATGGTGTATGACGAACAAATCATACATCTTTGTGGGGAAACAAAGATTGCGAACTCATCTCACCTTTGAGTACTATATTTCCACTACACGACTAAACCCTTTGAGTTCGTGTTCGGTAGTGTTACATGTTGACCCGGTTGTTTCAGTATGTATTGTATCAAAGCACCAGAGGGTGATACTAGTTCATGGGTTCCTTCCTACTCTCGCGAATCCTGACATTGTGGAGCACTATTTTGAGAATGTTGCCGATGCCCTCACAAGAAAAATCGCTTCCTTCTCGGTGAAGATAAATATCTCACTATTCTCATAATGTTCCCAAGCGGAAAAATGTGCCATCAAGCGGTTTGCAAAACTGTTCCTAATACCTTCCAGATTATTTTCTCTCAGTGACGTCGTTGGATTAATTCGACCATTCCCAGCCTCGCATAACCTGTGTTGGTTCAAGATTCATGTTTCTGCTCTTATTACTCGGCCACGTGACTAACAAAGAGTAACATAGGCTTATTGAGAGTATTGAAAACCTTGAGTTCGCACTCATGGCAACGTCATATGCCTCGCAATATCTCAATAGGAATGTACAGGTTGAGTTTACGCTCTCCCCGTCTCGGCCCATGTTTTTTTTCATTTACCACCGACAACGAACCTTGTGCTAGGTATGACACATATCTCGATGACCTCGATGACCCCCGCGTATGAGGAAGCCAGGTCGTTAGCGCTGCACAGTATCGTATTTACACAGGGGAAGCTTTCTTTACTCCTTTGGCATGTAGATTATCTGGGTACATAGCAGTGCATTCTGGAAATTGAAGTGGAGATGACTTAGACTTGGATAGGAACTCTGCAGCCACTGCTGGTGTCAATGTGTGCCCACAATAGACTTGAAGTAAATGGTACACTGGCAATTTTGGAATAGGCTACGGTAAAAATGTATCAGAATAAATCAAATACACCCATACATTTTTTGAAGCTCTTTATGTTTGACTTTTTTTTTTTCATGCCTCGTTCGATCCTATCAATGGTTTTTATATCTATAACTGCTACTCCATAAAGACCACGGTGTGTGAGACACAATATCCATGGTCCATGAATCGAGAACTGTTGCTTCACTTGGATGGATCTAAGTGGGAAGAATCTAGAGGATTTTCTAACCCTTCTTCATGTAAAGTAGAAAAATCATATCACACATTTGAGAGGTTCAATTAAAGAGAATCAAAGAGAGCAGTTACTGGAGGGTGAGTGGAATATAAAAATGTCCATCAATGATTAATTGCTCATATAATATTGTTCTCGAGAACTGAGATGTCCAGTCAATCACACCAGTCTTGTCATGATTTAACCCAACTCATTATTTCTTTCTCTTGACCCTATGACAACCATGGACTGACACTCTTTCCAGAACAACACACAAAAAACTCAGCTATTCGGTGATATAAGCACTATCTCTCCTCATCATATTATGTATGCTGTCATGTTATCATCTCGCTCGAATTTTTTTATATTAAAGATAGTCTGGAAAGGGCATGTGTTCGTGGTGCGAAGACTAGCAAGAGAGTATTTCTTAGTGTCCTCATCATGAAAAACTCTGGCATCTCACTCTCCATGACCTATTTATTATCGATGTAAGTGGCCAGTAGAGCTATTTCGTTTCAACTCCAAGAACAATAAAAGAACAACATCTCGCCCGTGAGATTTCTCTTTTAGATCCTACTTTGACTGGTCTCGAAGTTGATCCCTATGCAAGGTGCATCATCTATGAAATAAATATGTTTTGGTTAAGATTGGTTGATGTTTTTATCAGGCTTTCCTTGTTCAAACTCATGTCTCGTTCGATCCCTCTCAATGGTTTCTACCCATGAGTGCTACCCCACAAAGACTAAGATATAGGCAACATAATATCTATAGTCCATGATTTGTCGTGGCATAGACTTCCATTCTTGCTTTATTCTCAATCACATAAATATAACTAGTGCATTATCTCGTTTTGTTGGTATCAATTGTCCCGCTTGATTCATCACAACTCAATAATCATGTGGTCCAAAATGAGCAGATAAAACAATGGTTGTTATGTCGTATACATATAGCATTATCCACCGGGAGTAACATCCTATCCATCATCTTGCCGCTTCATGTAGTTCTTCACCCATGGAGGTAGCTCCTCTATCACCTAGTAAAATATCTGTTTCAGTGTCCCTGTTGGACTCTGAATGACAGAACCTGATGGATTCCATTGTCATGGAATCTATACTTTCGTCTGAAGGACATTTTTCCTCGAGTGAATTGAGTATCAACTGTGACACCTGGAAACACCCAAATTAGCGTTGATGGTAGAGATGCAAGGAACAAGGATTTAAGCATACAATAAAGGGATAAATGAAGAATTGAGCACTAGTAATTAGGGTTAGTAAGGGAAAGACTAGCAACAATAATAACATACTAGCCCAGGATACTGAGAATAAGATCAGATGAATTTTGGAAAAGAGCAGCTTGCAGGCATGAGTAGACTTTAAAAAGAATGAGTTCTAGTCCAGTAGTTCTATAGTCCAGGCTTAAGAACCTGTCCATTACCAACTAACAATTGAATGGAAAGTCCTGGAGAATAATGTGAGCCGCAGCCTAGTTCCTTTAATTATTATAATCTCCCATCACTCATCGTGAAAGCTGAGATGCTGGAACGGCTCGTCAGTTTCAACTGAGATCAGGTTGCATCACAGCTGCAATGGACTGATCCATGTACTGGACTGACAATATCAGATGATTGACCTTGATCAGATTTATCGGTCTGCGCGCAATCGAATAGAATATTTGTCTGAAAACACCAGTTGATATATGGTCGAACCATGGTCATCAAGTTTCGTACTCCCTCCTGCATGTTCTACTCAAATGGCTGATCAGTACGGAGTAACACCACAAGATTATATATTTTTGACCTGAAGAGTTCGTCAATTGAATGTTACTGCTGTTTCTCATTCTATCTTTCTCGAAGCAATAGCTGATGCCTTCTCAAGTCATTGTTGCTACATTGATGGTATACGATTTTATCTATCACATTCCTCAACAGGTGAGTCTTTGCAATTGTAAACGATGATTCCACATATCTCTTCTCTCCTAGATCCAGTACCTCCACAGGCGTGTTTCCCATTTGATGGCCGATTATCACCACTGACATATGAAACCCCAGGAGAAAGTGGTCAAAATTGCATGTCATATATTTTTATGTCCTGATTATTAACTGGGCAGGCATCATGTAAGTGTTATTTCCTTACTTTATTGGACAACTGATCCAATATTTCAGAGTACATTCATATAAAATGAGGAAATTATCTAACATAAATCAAATGCATATTGATACTAACCTGACCAACTTATAATAAAGCCTGGGAATCGAGATCAGTAAGCATTATTGTAGATTCAATTTTGATATCTTCATTGAATAGGATGTATTAGTGGTATAGATCAAATGTATTTGCTGCTCGCTCTGACCTACCTCTTTGCCAGGTGTATTTTTGGTATTGCAGGTATCGAGTAAGTCTCATCATGACTCTCAAGGACTAAAGTATCTGATGTCAATAGATTCACCATAACATTAAATACATTGGTAGTAAAGATTTTGCTGGTCCTGCACCTTCGAGCGATCTGGAACAAGCATTCGATTAGTGAGAGGGCTAGAAACATGGGCCAATGGAGTCATTGTATTGACTTTTCTGAATTCTAGTCACACTAATTGTTTATTTCATGACGGCAGGTATGTTTTGTAGAATTTTGTTTCTGATTGATAGAGATGATGGTCGAAATTAGCTGAGGTCCTAGTAGGCTTTGAAGACAGTACAATACTTAACCCACCAACTGATCGTATTTTTCAGTCAGCGATATCTGTGGTGATAGTTAATGTATATCTCGACTCAGTTTCTGGAGTGCAACTTCCTCTTCATGGTTGCTGGGCGAATGCAACACATTTTGATAATATAGACAACAGTGTTGCTAGTGCCTTTGAGTATGTGTTATAGCATATTTCGCTTCACTGACTTGCATAATTATTCTCACAAAAAAGCATTATTAGGGCGACAGCAACCGCAATCGAAGTCGTCTTGACATTTATTAGGTTCACCATAACATACAAAACAAAAGGGGTTTTTGGTGATGGGATGCGCAGCCGTATTTCTCACATGAAAAACTCGACTCGTTTATTGTATGTATTTTACCGCGATGGGACCTTGCTATTCATACCGTGAGTCGAGAACTGGATATTATTGATCTGATAGATGGTTTCCTTATTGACCCTAATAATCAGCACTCCATACTTCATTTATCCCTTCGTTGTAAGTTAAAATCTTTCTTCCTTGTATCTCTATAATCATCATTGATTTGTATGTTGTCCAGGTGTCACGACTGATACTCAATTTGCTTGAAGCAAATTGTCCTTTGGATGAAAGTGTAGATTCCAGCACAATCGAAACCCTAAGGTTTTATCATTCAGAGTTCAGTAGGGACAGTGAAGTAGATATTTCACGAGGTGATAGAGGAACTACATCCCTGGGTGAAGAAATACTTGAAGAGGCAAGATGATGGGTAGAATGTTTGGTGTTGTTCATCCCAGTAGATGGCATTCGATGTAAATGACATAATAACCATTGTTTTCTGCTCATTTCCCACCACATGATTAGCGAGTTGTGATGAATGGATCAAGATAATTGATACCAATAAAACGGGAAGATCAGAAAATGTACTAGTTATACTCACGTAGTTGAGAATAAAGCAGGAATGGAAATCTACATCACCGACAATTCATGGACCATGGATATTGTGCCTCACATATCTTTGTCTTTGTGGAACAGCAGTTATGAGTAAAAAAATCATTGAGAGGGATCGAACGAGACATGAGTTTGATCGAGAAAAATCAAACAAAAACGTCAACCAATTATAATCACAGCATGTTTCATAGATGAAGCACCTTGTATAGGGATTAACTTTGAGACCAGTCAAAGTAGAATCCAAAAGAATAATTTCACGGGCAACATGATTATATTTGTTTTGTTCTTCTTGGAGTTGAAACGTGATATCACCTCTGCGGCGAGAGCCTATAACTTCGTAAGGTAGGCATTGAGAAGTAAATTCAATTGCCAGAATTAGCTGAACTGACTATTTGCATTGATAATACATAGGTCAGGGGGAGAGAGATATCAGAGTTTTCTCACGATGAAGACACCGAGAAATCCTCTCTTGCTGGCCTTTGTACTACAAGCATGTGCTCTCTCTAGATTGTATCCCGAGTAAAAAAATACGAGCGAAATGATAACATGACAGCATACATACTGTGATGAGGAGAGGTAGTGCCTGTCAGTGACGCTTAATCGGGTTTTCGAATTTCGTTAGTACCCCTGTTCAATATATTGTCTGTGTCCTGTAGTCCTCCCTTATGCATGATTTATGCTTTGGACCTTGTATACTTCCCTTAATCCTGCCTTTTTGAAACTATACCGCCGAATAGCTGGTTTTCTGTGTGTGATTCTGGAAAGATAGTCAGTCCATGTCCATCACAGGCTCAAAAGAGAGAGAGAAAGAGAGAGAAAAAGAGAGAAAGACACAACGACTTGGGTTGAATCATGGCAAGACTGATGTGATTGGCTGGATATCTCAGGTCTCGAGGACAATGATGATGGGCATGACACAACGCATTATTCATTGATGGGTATTCTTATATCCCACTCATCCTCCAAGAAGTGATTTTTTCGCAAGTGTAAGTGTGATGTGACGATAATTGCATTTTCTCTACTTTGCATGAAGAAGTGCCAGAAAATTGTCTATAGTTTTTGTGACAACCTCTGTCACAGGAAGTGGCGGTTCTCGATGAGCAGGTCCAAAAGAACCAGATAGTGTCGCCTTGAAGGCCTTCCTCCTCCTCCTCCTCCTTCGACAGTACTTGAGTGACGGTGCGTAAACTCAGATCTTAGTCGTTCCATCCGCCACTACTTTGCATGCTCGACCGACTCACAGCAGCAGCAAAGTAGGTAAACCTGTTGGCAGGCCTTATAACGGTCAAAGCGCTGTGCCACTTTGCTCTAGGACTCCAATTTTGTCTGAGGGTAGGAAGATCGATAGCAGCAGTAACCGTAGCAGCGGTGGTAGTGGTGAGTAAAGGGTTGCGTAAAGCCCCCTGGCGATGGGACGATGGAGTGGATCGAGGCGCCGGACGAAGGACTTGGCTTGATCAGGAACAGGGTTCCGGCACGATTCAATTTTGGGGTCGACGTCTTGCTGGGCGAGGGTGGTGGTGCTGTCAGTGCAAAAAGGGAGAGAGTTGCAGAGGAGAACATAGGTGACAATGGCTTTGCACAATGCGCTTGTGTTTTGTTTGTGTATGCGTGTTGAAGCGATCATACCTGTCCACCAGATCTTCAAAATACCAGTGCAAATACTCGGTTCCTTACCAAAAGCGTGGGAACAGTCACCAATTTTGACCGAAA
>Ga0153951_1000570_pt1 | contig 13679 bp, 11 predicted proteins | sample TSNJ035MetaG_FD_102278 | JGI IMG/M metagenome (GOLD analysis project Ga0153951, IMG submission 102278) | Attine ant fungus gardens microbial communities from New Jersey, USA - TSNJ035 MetaG | ecosystem: Host-associated > Fungi > Mycelium > Unclassified | place: USA: New Jersey, Wharton State...
AATGCCTTTGAGTATACGGGTTACTTGTCACCAATCACGTCGATCCCGCGCTACTTTGCGGCCAACATGGCCATGCTTGATGAGAACAACTATCAGGCGTTGTTGTTTAGTTCGCGGCCGATTCAGACCAAGAGTAAGAATGAAGTGCCAACATTTTTGGCGGCGGATTCGCGGATTGCTTCGAGTCTGCTTGGCACAGGTGGTTATATTGAAGGCGAAATTGACCACAGCGTGATTTTCCGCAATGTGGTGGTGCATCGCGATGCGGTGGTGTCGCACAGCATCATTATGCAGGGCAGTAAGGTCAGTGCCGGATCGACCGTGCGGTACGCCATCTTGGATAAGGGTGTCGTCATTGGCCCAAACTTGACCATCGAAGGCACACCAGAAAAGCCAGTAATTTTTGGCAAAAACCAACGAGTCTTTCAGGCCCAGGGGGTGCGAGCATGAAAGTACTGTTTGCGGCGGCCGAAGGGTCACCATTTTATAAAGTTGGCGGACTCGGGGATGTGACCTACGCGCTCCCCAAGGCACTGCAGGCTTTAGGCGTTGATATGCGTGTCGTGCTGCCTTATTATTCACACCTCTTTCCGGAACGGTATCGGGACCAGGTGCATGATGTGGCGCATTTTAGCCTGGATTTCGGTGGGCGCGCAGTGTATGTCGGGATTAAAAGCATGCAGCTGGATGCGGTGCCGGTTTATTTCATCGATAACGAGGAGTTCTTTGGTCGCGAGCAATTGTATGGGGAGTGGGATGATGGCGGCCGTTTCGGTTTCTTCCAACTCGCGATTATCGAGATGTTACAGGTGATTGATTGGATTCCTGACATCCTCCACGCTAACGACTGGCATACAGCGATGATTCCGGTGTTACTTGAAGAAAAGTATGCCTGGATTGCGCCTTACGCCAAAATCAAAACGCAACTGACCATCCATAACCTGCAGTTTCAGGGCGTCTTCCCAGAAAGTGTTTTGGATACCGTCTTTGGCATCGGTCGGCGTTATTTTAATGAGACCGGTTTTGCCAAAGATGGCGCAGTGAATTACCTCAAAGGCGGGATTGATTTTGCCGACGTGGTTTCCACTGTCAGTCCCAGTTATGCTCAAGAAATTCAGCAACCGTTTTGGGGCGAGGGCTTGGACGCTGCCTTGCGCAGTCGTGGGGCACAGCTCAAAGGCATTTTGAATGGCATCGATCCAGACTTATATAATCCGGCGACGGATCAGGCCATCGCCGCCACGTATTCAGCAACGGCTTTACAGGGCAAAGCCACCGATAAGCAAGATTTGCAGCGGCTGTTCCAATTGCCAGAAAAGGACCAGCCTGTGTTTGGGATGGTGACGCGTTTGACCCGGCAAAAGGGGGTCGACTTGGTGATTGCGGCCCTGCAAGCGCAGCTTCAACAATTAGGGGCGCAGGTGATTATTTTAGGCACTGGGGATCCGGATTTGGAGAATCAATTGCTGGCCTTGCAGCCACAATTCCCAGATCAACTGCGCGTGCGGTTGGCTTTTGATGAAACCATTGCTCGCAAAATTTACGCCGGCGCGGATTTCTTTTTGATGCCAAGTGCTTTTGAACCCAGTGGGTTGTCACAAATGATGGCGATGCGCTATGGGACCATTCCCATCGTCCATGAAACCGGCGGCCTGCGAGATTCCGTGACGGCCTATGATGACACGACGGGAATTGGCACAGGCTATAGTTTCTGGGATTTTCGCGCGGAGGTGCTGGGTCAATTGATGCACCAGGCAAGCGTGGATTACACCCAAAATCAAGCGAAGTATCGCAGTATGCAGGGGCAGGCAATGGCACAGGACTTTAGTTGGGATCAGGCAGCTCGCCAGTATTTGGCAGGGTATCGCGCATTGATATGAGGTGAAGTAGGGTGGCTTTAACAGTCAGTGAATTTGAACGGGCCTATAAAGAAGAGGTCTTGCAACTATTTGCCGAATCATGGCAGACAGCCAGTTTGGATCAACAATTTGCGGCCTTAGCGAGTTTGGTGAAACGTTACAGTGCCAGCGACTGGTCGCAAACCAAACAAACGGTTGACCACAATCATGAAAAGCAGATCTATTACTTTTCAATCGAATTTTTACCAGGGCGGATGTTAGCAACCAATCTGTTGAACTTGGGAATTTTAACGACCGTCGAACGCGCCTTTAAAGAAATGGGCCTGAACTTTAAGCGGGTGCTGGGGATGGAAGTTGACCCTGGGCTCGGCAATGGTGGGTTAGGGCGGTTGGCGTCATCATTTCTTGATGCCATGGCGTCCATTGGCATCAATGGGAATGGCAATGGCCTGCGCTATCAGACCGGCCTGTTCAAGCAAGACTTTTTGAATGGCTACCAAGTGGAACTGCCAGATGATTGGTTGCGCAATGGCTATGTGTGGGAAACGCGCAAGATTGAACGTGCCGTTGTGGTGCGTTTTGGCGGCGAGGTCAATCTCTTGCCAAGTGCTGACGGTCGGTTGCTGGCCCAGTACCGCAATACGGAAAATGTGTTGGCGGTGCCGTACGACATCCCCCAGATCGGCTACCGCAATGGCCATGTGAACACCATGCGGCTGTGGCAAGCGGAACCACCCGCAATGGGCCAACCGTTGACTGTTGACCAGCGGGAAGAAATCAGTGCGATTTCACAAAGCTTATATCCTGATGATTCGACTGAAGCTGGTCGCCGCTTGCGCTTGCGGCAGGAATACTTTTTAGTCTCAGCGGGGTTGCAAAGTATCGTCCGCCATTATCGCAAAACTCACCAGGACTTTTCACAGTTTGCGGAATCAGTCGCCGTGCACATTAACGACACCCACCCGGCCATGGCAATTCCGGAATTGATGCGGTTGTTGTTGGATGAAGTGCGCTTGGATTGGGATAGTGCGTGGGATTTGACGGTCAAGGTGATGAGTTACACCAACCACACCTTGCTCCAAGAGGCGCTAGAAACCTGGTCGGTGGACTTGTTTGCGCCACTGCTGCCACGGATTTATCAAATCATCCAAGAAATTGATCACCGGTTCCGTCTGGCTTATCAGGATACTGACCCCGCTTTGATTGACAGCATTGCGCCACTGGGGCACAACACGGTGCGGATGGCGTATTTGGCGGTGTGGGGCAGTCACGCGGTCAATGGCGTGGCGGCGCTGCATACGCGGTTGCTTGAAGAAAGTGTCCTCAGTGGCTGGTATCAATTGCTACCCGAACGCTTTAGCAATCAGACCAATGGCATCACACTGCGTCGCTGGGTCCAATTGGCTAACCGGCCCTTAGCAAAACTATTGGATAAAACCATTGGTTCGGATTGGCGCCGCTCGCCCTTGGCCATTGAGGCGTTGCAGCCGTTTGCCGATCAACCGAAGTTTTTGACGAAGCTGGCGGCAGCCAAGTTGAAAAATAAGCGGTCGCTTGCGGCCTACGTCAAACGGACCGTTGGGTTGACGATCGCCACCGATGCCATGTTTGATGTCCAAATCAAACGGCTACACGCTTATAAACGTCAGCTCTTGCATTTGTTGCGGATTATCGATCAATATCAAGGCTTAAAAGCGGGCTTAGCCAGTGGACCGAAGCACGTGCATATTTTTGCTGCCAAAGCCGCACCGGGCTATTACTATGCCAAAGAAATTATTAAGGCGATTAATGCGACGGCCGATTTGATTAATCATGATCCCGATGTGAACCAGCAGTTACAGGTCGTTTTCTTGCCCAATTACAGTGTGTCGCTAGCTGAGCGCATTATCGCCGCAGCGGATGTTTCGGAACAAATTTCACTGGCAGGCAAAGAGGCGAGTGGCACCAGTAATATGAAATTGATGGCGACTGGGGCGGTGACCTTGGCCACGATGGACGGTGCCAACATCGAAATTTATGATGCCGTCGGCGCTGCGAATATTTTGACGTTTGGGCTCTCAAGTGAACAGGTGCTGCAACATCAGCGCGATTTTGACTACTCAGCCCGAGATCTGTTCGAGCGTGACCCGCGGATTCACCGCATTGTGTCAGCATTGATTGATGGCACGATTCCAGGGATTGAAGTCGAAGGCCACGATATTTATCAATCTCTGATTCAATATAATGACGAGTACTTTGTGCTGGCTGATTTGAAGGCCTATTTGGACGCTGGCGCACGGCTTGATGACCTGTATTTGCAGCCAGAGACCTGGGGCAAAATGGTTGTCGCCAACCTGGCCGCTAGTGGACGTTTCTCGTCTGATTTGACCGTCGCCGGCTATGCGCGCGACATCTGGCATGTCACCCTGGAAAACCAGGTGAATCGGCATGAATTATAATTCGTTGACTGATCGCCACCCTTTTGGCGCGGTGCTGGCCGGGACGACTGTGACGTGGCACTTGCCACTCAGTGAGGAGCAGGCGATTTGGCTCTTGCTCTATCGTGATGGCCATTGGGATGCGCCGGCGCGAATTGCCTTTCTCCGCCAAGACGATGGCTGGCAAGCCCAAGCCCCATTGCCTGCAGCAGGCTTATGGTATTACGGCTTTGAGCAACAACGAGCGGGCCAGACATCGTGGTATGGCTGTGTGGACGGCGGCTTTGGTGGCCTCGGTCAGGACTACGCTGACTTCAGCCAATTGCAACGCTACCAAATCAGTGTGGTGACGCAAGTCGAAACCATTCCCGATTGGTGGCAAAATGCCTTGGTCTATCACATTTTTGTCGACCGGTTCCGCAATGGCAACGCCGACGGCCACGTGCTCGCACCCAAGCCCAACAGTTTCATTTACGGGCAAAAAACGGATCGGCCGTATTACATTCGTGACAGCCAGGGCGAAGTTGTCCGCTGGGATTTTTACGGTGGCAACTTGCTGGGAATTCAGCAATCACTCCCGTTGCTCAAGGCGCGAGGGGTGACCGTGCTCTATCTGAGTCCCATATTTGAAGCCCGCAGCAACCATCGCTACGACACGGGAGACTATTTCAAAATCGATGCCATGTTGGGCGATTTGGCTCAGTTCAAAAGCTTTGTCCAAGCCGTCCATGCAGCAGGAATGCACTTGATTTTGGATGGGGTCTTTAATCACGTCGGGGCCGCGTCGCGCTACTTCAATGCGACTGGGGATTACCCACAAGCAGGCGCAGCCAATCGCCGTGATAGTCCATACGCGAATTGGTTCACGTTTAAGCATTTTCCGGATGCGTACGCGAGTTGGTGGGGCGTCCGCGATTTACCGGCCATCAACAAAGAAAATCAAGATTTCCACAATTTTATTGCGGGTTCTGATGGCGTCATTAACTATTGGACTCAGTTGGGTGTCGATGGTTGGCGTTTGGATGTCGTGGACGAGTTGGCGGATGATTTTGTGACCGCCATTCGAAAACGGCTGAACCAGTTTCCCCAGCGGTTGTTAGTGGGGGAAGTCTGGGAGGATGCGTCCCACAAAATCGCTTATGGCAAGCGACGGGCTTATTTTGAAGGCCAGCAACTGCAGGCGACCATGAATTATCCTTTGCGCCAGCTCTTGTTGGATTTAGTGGGTCAGCGCCTGACGCCAGAAGCCTTTGTCCGCCAACTGATGACACTCAAAGAGAACTATCCGGCCGCGATTTTTAATCATAATTTCAATTTGCTGGATAGCCACGACACGCCGCGTTTGTTAACCAGCTTGGGGGGCAATCTCGCGCAGTTACAAGCCATCATTACCTTGCTTTACACGCTGCCGGGCAATCCCGTGCTGTATTACGGGGATGAGGTTGGCCTCACAGGTGGGCCTGATCCCGACAACCGGGCGTTTTATCCCTGGGGCCATGAGGATCAGGCGGTTCTTGCGATTTATCAAACTGCGATTCAGCGGCGGCAAAATGAGCCAGCATTGGCCAACGAGGCGTCGTGGTACCCGTTTAGTTTCGTGGGTGGCGTTGGCTACGTGCGAACGGCCCCCGACCAGACGCTGCTCGTGGTGGTGAATACGACTGCGCAAGCGCAACAGTTGGTCAATCCTGATTTAACGCTGGTACCGGCTGAATTACAGTCGGTGATTCCAGTGTCGCGATTCCTTGATCCTTGGGCGACGCTTGTTGAAACAAGTCATTAAAAACGTCTGCGGCCGTTGAAGCCGGAGACGTTTTTTATCGGCAAGGAATTTTGGTCTATGTAAAAATAATTGTGTCAAAATGAGTTGTTGCGGAAATGGTAAGAGTTTGTGAAGATTCTTAAAGCGCTTGCAAAAGCCTCCCCAAGGCGTTACGCTTAATTCGTAATATTGAAGGGTGCGAATATAGGAGGGCGATTACATGACGCAACATGCTTATATGATTGGGACCGGTATCGGTAACTTGGCCGCTGCGATTTATTTGATTCGTGACGGTGGCTGGCAAGGTAATCAAATCACGTTAATGGGGCTTGAAAAGCACGGGGCCAATGATGGTGCCCCTGCGGCCGACTACCAAGCCGAATACGGCAACAATGCCCTGAAGAATAGTAAAGGCTTCTTGGCTAAAGGTGGCCGGATGCTGAATGAAGAAACCTATGAAAACCTCTGGGATCTGATGGCATCGGTGCCTTCACTGGATCACCCCGGTCAAAGTGTCACCGATGATATTTTGAACTTTGACCATGCCCACCCAACCCATGATGTCGCCCGGCTGATTGACCGTGACGGTTTGCGGATTGGCCCGAACAAAAATAATTACAAACACATGCAGTTTAATAATAAAGACCGGGCACTGCTGACGAAGCTGATTATGCTCCCAGAAAAAGACGAGCAAACCTTGAACGATATCAGTATCACGGAGTGGTTTAAGAACAGTCCGCATATCTTTGAGACTAACTTCTGGTACATGTGGGAAACCACTTTTGCCTTTAAGACCACCAGCAGTGCGATGGAATTGCGGCGCTATATGATTCGCATGATTCTTGAATTTACCCGGATTAACACGCTCGAAGGTGTCACCCGGACCCCGTACAATCAGTACGAAAGCTTGATTCTGCCGATGCGCAAGTATTTGGAAGACCGGGGGGCCGAATTTATTAATGACCGCAAAATCACTGCCTTCACGTTTAAAGACACGCCGTTACAAGATGACATCATTGTGACCGGCTTACAGTTTGAAAATGTCGAAAGTGGCGAAACCGGAGAAATCGCCGTCAATGAAGACGACCTCGTCTTTGATACCAACGGCGCGATTACTGATTCCTCATCCCTCGGCGATTTCACCACGCCAGTCACAGAAAATTTGGAATATGCGCCGAGTGCCTTGTTATGGAAGCAGGCAGCGGACAAGTTCTATAGTTTGGGTCATCCAGACAAATTTTTCGGCGACCGCGCACAAAGTGAGTGGATGAGTTTTACTGTGACGACTGATAATCATGACTTGTTGGATCATATCACCCGGATTACCCAACAACAGCCCGGTAATGCGCTGAATACCTTTGTTGATAGCTCGGCCTTACTGTCCATTGTTGTGCACCATCAGCCGCACTTTAAGGCCCAAAAGCCCAACGAGACGGTCTTCTGGGGGTACTTCTTGTACCCACGCCGCAATGGGGACTTTGTGCAAAAGCCAGTGATGGAAATGACCGGTCAAGAAATGCTTGAAGAATTGATCGGTCACCTGGCCAAAGCGGACAAGAGTAACGACAATATTGCCAATCACCACGACGATTTGATGAAGACTGTCGTGAATGTGATTCCGGCCTTCATGCCTTATGCGTCAGCCCTGTTCAATCAGCGGGCTGTGGGCGACCGGCCGCAAGTGGTGCCTGAACACAGCCATAACTTAGCCTTTATCAGTCAATTTGCTGAACAACCATACGATATGGTCTTTACAGAACAGTATTCCATTCGGGCCGCCCAGCGCGCGGTATACACCTTCTTAGGCATTCCGTTGACTGAGATGACGCCAATGCATCATTATGATAAGGATCCAAAAGTGATGCTTAAAGCTGCCAAGACGATGTTCCGTTAACCATAAGGAGGATTGGACGATGAAAGTGTTTAAAAAATTACTCAAGTGGACCTTGCTCTTAGGCGCCATTGGTGGCGGCCTTGCCGTTGCTGTGAAGAAATACGCCGAGACCTTAAACGAATAAGTTAAAAAGCTGCTGCGCACTGGTGCGGCAGCTTTTTTGATGGCGCTTAAGCATTGCCGTCACGCCAGCCCGGCGTTACACTGGATAAATTGTAGAAAGGACTGGTGAAGACAGTGGTTGGCATTTTGTTCGGGTTGATTGGCCTGATGACCGTCAGTTATCTCTGGGTATTGGTCAGAGATTTGGTGCAACATCGACCCGCGATGCACGCGGAGCCGACCAATCGGCGGCTCTTGCCGTTCACCGCGATGCTGATTTTTTTCTTATCCACGTTTGGCGCCTCTGACTTTGCGATTAGCACCGCCATTTATACGCGTCTCAAGTGGGTGAAAATCCGGGACTTGCCGGGGACAGTGAATGCCCAGTGTGTAATTCCACTGGTCGTGATGGCCGTGGCCTACATCAGCCGGATTAAAATGAGCTGGTGGTTGCTAACCCTCTGTATCGCCGCGCAAGTGTTGGGCGCCTTTATCGGCCCGCGGCTGGTGATGCGCTTGCCTGATGCCTTGATACGGCGGGTCGTGGGTATTGGCCTATTAATTTCAGCCGTCCTGTTGTTCAGCGGCCAGGTTCACTGGCTGCATACCACTGGCACGGCCACCAGCTTGTCACCGATGAAGACCGGCGTGCTGGCCATCCTGCTGTTCATTTATGGCGCCCTCAATAATATCGGCATTGGCTCGTTTGCGCCGACCTTAATCACGGTGTCATTGATGGGATTAAGCCCGTTATTGGCCTTTCCCATCATGATGGGGGCCGCGGTGTTCTCGATTCCGGTTGGCAGCATGGTGTTTATCAAGGCTGGCCAGTATAGCCGCAGTATCGTTGCCTGGACGTCAGCGTTTGGCGTCGTCGGTGTCTTAGTGGCCATTTTTATCGTGGGGCACTTGCAACTGACTGTCATCAATTGGATTATTTTGGCCGTCTTGCTGTATGCCGCCTACTTACTCATCAAACCGGCGGCAATAAAAAAAGCCGATTCATCGGCTTAATGTTCTGTGGGAATAAACACACAGGATTCAATGAGCTGGCGCTTGACCTGGTCAAAACTGACCGGCTTGGCCTGGACAAAAGTCGCCCGGGACGTCTGCTGGGTATGAATGTGATCATTATTTTGAAAGTTTGTGGTCGTCAGGAAGGTCACTGTGTCTGCGTCAGCGGTCACAACGTAACGATAGTCGCCGCTGGGTAATTGGTACCAAGTTTCTGTTTGCATGGGTTTGACCTCCTTTTGGGGTACTGTAGCGAAAAATTGTGCCCAATGCAACTGATTTGCCGTTGAGGTCGATATGCAGTTATGCTACACTGAATGCACAATAAGACCAGAGAACCGCAGTAGTGGTATGGATGAGATGAAGAAACTTGGTGGTCGCTGCAAACCAAGCTCGTTCATATGACGAATTACACCCTGGTGGGTCGTGCCGTTATCCACGAAGAGCTGATGGCATAACGCCATAATTTGGGTGGTACCGCGGAAAATTTCGTCCCTAATCACATTTTTTGTGATTGGGGATTTTTTTTGGTCAAAAAGAGGAGGACAACATGGCAGATAACATTATTGATGAACTCGCATGGCGCGGGGCGTTAAACCAATTAACCGATGAAGCAGGCTTGCGGGAACTCGTGAGTGAAAAGTCGGTCGGCATTTACGTCGGCACTGATCCCACAGGGGATAGCTTACACGTCGGCCACTTAATTCCCTTTATGATGCTCAAACGGTTCCAACTGATGGGGCACCATCCTGTCATCGTCATTGGTGGCGGTACCGGCTCAATTGGGGATCCCTCTGGTCGAAATTCTGAACGAGTGTTGCAGAGTATGGATCAGGTCCAAGCCAACCAGAAGAAACTGACGGACCAAATGAAGCATCTGTTTGGGACAAAAGATTTCCGGATTGTGAACAATTACGACTGGTTGAGCAAAATTTCACTGCTCGACTTCTTGCGTGACTACGGGAAATTATTCAGTGTGAATACCATGCTGGCTAAAGACGTCGTGGCAAGTCGATTAGAAGCAGGGATTTCGTATACCGAGTTCACCTACCAAATTTTACAAGCGGTTGATTTCTTAACCTTATTCACCCAAGAAGACGTCCAAGTCCAACTGGGTGGTGCGGATCAGTGGGGGAACATTACCGCTGGGATTGATTTGATTCACCGCATCAAGGGCCAAGAAGCTAAAGCTTACGGCCTGACCAATCCTTTGATGCTGAAGTCAGATGGGACGAAGTTCGGGAAGTCTGCTGGGGGCGCCATTTGGTTGGATCCAGAAAAGACCTCACCATATGAGTTCTACCAATTCTGGTTTAACCAAGATGACGCCGATGTTGAGAAGTTCTTGAAGTTCTTTACTTTCTTGTCCAAAGAAGAAATCGCTGAGCTCGTTGAATCCACTAAGACCCATCCAGAAAAGCGGGAAGCGCAACGCCGCTTGGCCCAAGAAGTGACGCGTTTTGTTCACAGCCAAGCTGCTGTTGACCAAGCCGAAGCCATTTCAGCTGCCCTGTTCTCTGGGGATGTGGCCGATTTATCCGCTGACGCGATTGAACAAGGCTTCAAGCAATTTCCAAGTGTTGAGGTGCCAAACACCCCAGAAAACATTGTCACTTGGTTGGTCGACACCGCCAAAATTGAATCTTCACGGCGTCAAGCTCGTGAAGACATTCAAAACGGTGCCATCACCATTAATGGGACCAAGCAAACTGATTTGGATTTTGAAATTGACCCAAGTTCCCACTTTGACGGCAAGTTCGTCATCGTCCGCCGCGGGAAGAAAAAGTATTTCTTAGCCCGCGTTCAAGGCTAATCAAAGCCACAAAAAAGGCGGTCCATGTTGTACATGGACTGCCTTTTTTAGTATGCTGTGAAGCAAGAAGTTAAGTAGATTAATATTCAATTGTTGTGGCATCCGTCACGGCGAATATCAGAACCTTCAAGTTCACATATCGCGCTATTGATTTGAGATGCTATACTCATAGTAACGACCAATTATGAAGAAAAGTCAGGGATGCAGTTAACTTTTCGTTAAGCTCCTGACACGGGAGGGACAAGTTATGCGGTACACCGTCATCGGCGCGTCATATCATCAAAAGTCATTATCAGTTTTCTATGCGGGCCTGGATGGACAGGTGCTTGATACTTATGAAGCTGCGTTGAGTGAAGCCATTGCCATGTTAGAAGCTGAATTAGGTACGAGTACATTACCTGAAATCAAAGATCTGCTGACGCAAGTCCAAGCCGTCAAAGTCAATACTGTGGACGATCTCAATGACTTGGACAACGCCACGGATGATTTATTATCAGTGAGTTGGTTTGACGATGAACATTTCGTCTTAGCGGTGATGAATAGCAAAGAAAGTTATCAATTGCATCTTGAAGTGTTACCAACGTTGGAAGCAGAACACGATTAAATTGAAGGCGGAGCGGGAATGGAAACAGCGCACAAATTAATCATCATTACGGGCGCCACGGGCACGGGAAAGACCACGGTGAGCCGGTATCTCACAGACAATTACCATATTAAGCGGGTCATGACTCATACGACGCGGCCCAAACGCATTGGCGAAGAAAATGGCGTGGATTATTACTTTGAAACCCCGGAATCATTCGCCACGAAGCACTATATTGAAGCTGTCACTTATGCGGGCTACCAATACGGCAGTTCGCATGAATCACTCAATAAAGCGTGGGCAAAAGCACCGTTTGTGAGCATCGTGCTGGATACGGCGGGGGCGATTACATATGCTCGAAACATTCCAGATGACATTGTCGTCTTGTATTTGACGATTAATGATCCCAACGTGTTACGCCAGCGCCTGCTGGGGCGTGGCGATGATCCCAAGATGGTTGAAGCCCGTCTCAAAAGTCCTGAATATACGCGGGATTTGAGTTTGCCGGCTGAGCTCAAACCCTTTGCGACCGTGATTAATAATGATTCCTGGCCGGACGCGCAGGTCCAAATCGACGCGTTTATGAAGCATTTGGCACTGAACGCCGCTGGCCTGAGCACGAATGTTGCAAACGGAACCACAACTGAAATGCCTGAATCCTAGGCCCCAGACCGTAAGACACAAACACACCGTTCGAAAATGTGTGTTTGTGTCTTTTTTTGTCATCATTCGTAATGTTTATATGGTCGTTGTGTAACATACCTGTAATAGTGGTTCGGTATGATGATTCTCGTAAGTTAAGAAATCGATAAATAAACCTTAAAAAAATTTGAAGTAAGACGTTGGAGGAGACACATTTTGAAGAATCTGAAAAAGCATTTTGTTGCAGCTGCTACAGTTGGTTTCATTGGGTTAACCGGGATTGCCTTGGGTTCACAAAGCAATAACACCGTATCTGCTGCCGAAGTCGGCGGCGTAATCACTGTCAACTACACCCCAGGTTATGGGATTGCAATTTGGGATTCCCCACAAGCAAACCACAACTACTTGGGCCGCAAGCTCAACCATGGTACTGCTTGGAAAGTCTTTGGCAAGCAAGTTGTTAATGGTAAGACATGGTACAACTTAGGCGGAAACCAATGGATCGACGGTACTTACACTGTTGATGGTCAAGTTTCCCAAGCCCCTTCAGCTGTTGATGCTGTCATCAAGTTAGCTAAGCAACAATTGGGCAAGCCTTATGTTTGGGGTGGTAAAGGTCCTAGTGCCTTTGATTGCTCAGGTTTGATGTACTACGTCTTTAAGAATGCCACTGGTAAGAACATCGGTGGTTACACCGTGCCTCAAGAAAGTGCTGGCCAACAAGTGTCAATCAACAACTTGAAGCCTGGCGACTTAGTGTTCTGGGGTAGCCGTGGCGCAACCTACCACGTTGGCTTGTACATTGGTAACGGCCAATACTTACACGCTCCAGCTCCTGGTCAAGGTGTTAAGATCCAAAGCCTTTCCAGCTTCACACCATCATTTGGTGTTCGCGTTCTGTAATTTAACGTCAATTAATGAAGACCTCCGAAATTTTCGGAGGTCTTTTTATGTCCACAGTGTGAATGGTATTTTTGCTTATTTTTCGATAATAAATCGCGAACAAGCCTGAAATCCCGGGCTCAGTGCGTTTGATTGCGGACAATTAAATTGTTAACGGGATTAACTTTGCAATCTTACTGCGTTGAAATCGTAATCATTCTATGCTCTGTTTGTAACGTTTTCGTAACAAGCGAGCGGTATGCTAATTCACGTGAGTTAAGTTACCTCACCAATAATCAAAAAACATTCGGAGGATTCGGATCTTGAAGCAATCAAAAAAACATTTAAGTGCCATTTTGGCCGCAGCATTACTTGGTTTAGCAGGTTTAGGTTTTAGCACACAGAGTCAATCAGTTTCAGCTGCACAAGCAGGTGAAGTGGTGACAATTAACTATGTGCCAGGTTATGGGATTGCCTTATGGAACTCACCACAAGCAGACCACACCTTCTTAGGCCGGACATTAGGTCACGGCACTGCCTGGAAAGTTTTCGACGTGAAGACAGTTAACGGTAACACATGGTACAACTTGGGCGGCGATCAATGGATCGACGGCAAGTACACCGTTGACGGCCAAGTGTCCCAAGCACCAAGCGCACCTGATCACTCTAACCAAGCGAATGCTTATCCTTGGGGCCAATGCACTTACTATG
>Ga0153951_1000574_pt1 | contig 13639 bp, 15 predicted proteins | sample TSNJ035MetaG_FD_102278 | JGI IMG/M metagenome (GOLD analysis project Ga0153951, IMG submission 102278) | Attine ant fungus gardens microbial communities from New Jersey, USA - TSNJ035 MetaG | ecosystem: Host-associated > Fungi > Mycelium > Unclassified | place: USA: New Jersey, Wharton State...
ATCATTACCGAGTTAGTATACGCAGCCAGGCATCTTGAACACCGTGGCTCAATAAGCAGAAACTCCGATCCCATTCATTCTGGGCTACTACCATGATCAAGGTGTGTACTTGAAAGGTGGATTTCTGCGGATGATATGAACTGAGGGACAGTGAGATATAATTTAATAAGAAATGAAGGGTATAGATGATTTGTTGACTACAGTACATCTTACAGTGCATCCTCCAAAAAACATACTATATCGGTCAATCGATTAGTGATGTCATCAATAAGATGTTGATAAGAAGCAGAACCAAACACAAACGCATTTTGAACAGAACCATCTCGCAGCCAGTGCACATCGCTCTGAGTCTGCGTAGCACACCGTACACTTATAACCTCTCCAGTTTTATGCTCAGTAGCCCCAGCAAAGTTTCCCAGAGAATCTCAGAGAAACCTGTTGCGCAATCTAACCCCAGCACCAAATCCCAATATGGCACCCAACTTGACCTCCTTACTATCCCTCAGGAAGTCCTTTCACGGATTACCTCCTACCTTGATCCTCACTCTCTTCAAACCCTTTCCTTGGTTAATAAACATTTCTACGAGCACGTAAAAGATGACGGTACATGGTACCACGCTTTCGTGCAACAATTCCTAGGAATTAATTTCGAGAATGAATTATACGAGTCTCATAGACGATTACTCCTCCGGCGCGAGGCTAAGACGTGGAGACAAGAGTTTATAACTCGCTTTAATCTCTGCAAGTGGGTAGATTACCACCATTCTGTGAAATAGTCCAACTCATATACGGCACGATTTTTTTTACATCTGTTTCCGGTAGAAAATGGGCATTTTCCCGCAATGCAACTATACGCCATGTTCCTGTCCACTCAACAGTCTCCTCGATGCATCTCATGCCAGCTCAATCAGCATTATTATGTGCTTCCACATTCTATGGGATTGTCTCACGTTCGCTTCCCCTTACCGGCAGAATCCTCTCAGGATACCTCAATCCCACTGGACCACGCCTTGGAATAGGTCTTGGTAATCCCAACGTTGAATTCGCTCCAAATGTCTCTACTTGTCTACTGATGTCGGAGGGTGGAACTGCAAAGGTGCTCTGGGGCATCCGTAATGGCCAAGTCGCTATCGCTGTGGCAAACAAGGCTATAGATCCGTCACGAAGGGGTATCAACTTCGAGTTGACCAGGTGCCTCATTGACGATGAACACGAGGGACCTGTACTGGATGCTGCTTGGGATGGCATTGATCTTGCAGTCACAGGTGGTGCTGATGGACGCGTCAAACTATGGGATACACGCCGAATGCAATGCCTCTGGTCTTCAGAACAGCAACGAAATCATAATCTTATCATAGATCCTGTGATCAAGGTTACCACAGCTGTGTTCAACAAAGGCATTATTGCGGGCTGCACACAAAGCGGAAGCATCATCATCTTCAATGGCTTCGAACAGGTGAATTCAAATCCGAAATCGCCTAGGGAAAGGGATGTGCTAGAAGAGGTTCATTCATTAGTCATTCCGTGTCCAGTGGATTACACGGTTCCCCGTGAAGAATGGTCTGTCACCTGCCTCTGCCTTGATAATAATGCTTCGTCAGGGCAGTCCACCGTGCTTGTCGCTTATGAAGGCGATGTTCATTTCCGTAAGATTTTCCTCGATGTTGGCAGTAATTGCGTTTCCTCTCCTCGCACAGAAGCATTCGGTGATGAGAGATTTGGCGCTGTTTCCTGTGTTCGCCCATTTTTTGCCACTCGAGCTGATCAGTACAGCATTGTACTTGTCGGCGATCGTATGGGATGCATTAGTGTTTATGACTGGCAGGGAAAGGACTCAAATACGGAAACAACTGTCCTCCCTGTCCACCGTTTTGAGGCCCATGTCGACGGTTCTGCTGTGACAGCTATTCACTGGGACGGAACTACTCTCATCACTGGTAGCGCCCGAGGAGAAACTTTTGTCTTTGACGGCCTCAGCTTCCATGAATTACGGAGTTTCCCCAATCCAATACCACGAATTCGGGGACGTAGATACCTGCCCCCTATTGATCCCAACGACGATGGTCGAGTGCGCCAGATCCTCGTCAGTCCCGATCGCGATGTTTTGATTGTGAATGTGGGCAATGCAGTTCTTGCTTGGAAAGCAGGGCCGATTGGCAAGGGTATCAGTAGTGTGAAAGGTCAACACCGACTCCATCTGGGTAGCAATGTCAGAAAGAAGAAAAATGCCGGAGGGAAATGGTTGGGTGAATTCTTTGTTGCTGCTTCCTCGGACAATCCAGCTGATGACTCCATTAGATGCAGTCGAATTGAAGCAGAATATCGCTGACTCACGTCATCTACTGGAGCAGCAGCAGGAAAAGAAATCAGTCCATGAACATGGGACAGCCAGAGAACATCAGGAAAGTCTTAATCTACTTGGTCTCACCGAACAGGAGGCTCTGGAATATGTCATCATGCTTAGCCGGGAGGACAATAATCCAAACTCCGGAGGAGAAGCTAGTATGTCTCACGACTCTCCTCCCTTGGTACCTTCGATTCATCAAGACCCTCTTGAGGCTGAAGAAGGCGTTTTCGGCTGGGATATCGACGACGCACCGTCCATTAAAGATCAACGTTCAGAAAGCGATCCCACATCTACATCTGGGTCTTCCTCCAGTTCGCATGAAAGTGATGATGCACAGTTATTAGATTTTTCTCCAGTACCCTTGCTCAATCCCAGCGATGAGATTCATTTCCCCCCCATTAGCCTGAGCCGTAGTCCCATCGACAACCCTGCGCTGGGTTCTAGATCCCCTCCACAGCTCGATATTACTACTTCTCGGTCGTCGGCCTGGGGAAAGGATCGTGTCACCTCATTGCAGGGTTCTCACAGTACTACGTCAGTTGTATCATTCCCGGTGTCACAGAGACGGGTCCCAACTGTGTCGTCTCATCTAACGAGCTCCGGTCCCGAAGCGGACGATGACCTGGAAATAGCCATTCAGTTGAGTCTCGCAGAAGCACGGAGCCGTGGTGATCAGATTTAGGTGTAGATATCTTATGTGGGCATCTAATGAAGTGTTGAAAAGAGTTGAGCACAACTGTGTTTGTCTGTTGCTGACCCAGTAATATATTTTGTAAAGCATTTGGCAGTTTCTAATGAACCAAAGTTGTTCAAAAGTGGCAGACATTCTAAAATTGAGTAGGATGCTTTCTCATGGATTGAACTTCTATCATCATGTATGTACCCTGATTGGCATAAAATTTGGAAGAAAATTTCAGAATGAAGAAATTTCTACTTATTGAAGAATGACCCTCCTAGTGAAAATGCATAAAGAGACAGGGGCATGTAGATAGTGCCAAGTCCCAACATATTTTGTGAAGAACCATGGTGGTACAGGTAGAGTCAAAGGTAAACTAATGGCTAACCTTATCCTTGCCCTCAGTAAACCTAGGGGTATACTCTACTTTGACCTTATCCTTAGTACGCTCTACCCTTAACCCCAGGTAAGGATAGAGTTAAGACTAATAGCTACCCCTGGGAGTACATCCTACGGTGAGCCTTGTAACCCCTTGCTGACCCCTACCCTTGGATGGAGGAGTCAGCCCTTGGAAAACCAGATGATCTTTGTTCTTGTCTGTGCCAAATGATGGTCTTATATTTTTTCCCTCATAACTTTAATTATTATTTATCCTACAATACTGCTTCCCGAAGAGTACTACACAACCTTGCGATCTGTCATCGCACGTACAATGCTGCCGACACCAGTGACTTCAGTCAGCTAGAATACATCGTGAGCAGAGGATGATGGTAGCGGAACAGATGCAGACGGACCTTCTCATGCCATCCCAGCAGGACACTTCCACTGATATCGCCCCAGCCGGGCATGGCCATGCCCTTGTAAATATACTTCATCAGTGTGTCTTGAGTATCTGGCGATAGTGACTTGATCGCCGGTGTAATTTCGGCCGCCTTGGTGGAATTGAGGATGGTTAGGAGGGTAGTCAAGGTGATTTGCTTGATAGTAAATGAGCAAAACCAAGTCGTATGATTTTCATTGGCACATACTTTAGCTTCGTCTACGTTGGGTCCATAAGGTGCATTTTGGAGGATGATCTCCAGTGCTTCAGCGGTGCTGTTCCTAACAATCTACGGTGAGAATCAAGCGTGATACATGCTCTAAATTCATACACACCTTGCCAATGCATTTCTCACAGCTGCCTGTCTTTGTCGTGCTTCCTCCAATACCTGGCCAGGATCTCTGGAGTCTGCTTCGTAGAGGTCCTCGTCGGCCAAGACCTCTTCGTCATATTGATCGATGTCGATCTTGCGGAAAGATGCTGACATCTTTAAAATCTGGATATGGAGTAGCTCCCAGTCTCAATCAATCACGTGACAAGTTAAGACAGCAGGGCGCCGTCTCTTCTCGGTGAAAATCATTACGAGTTATGCCGACAACAAATTCAACCTGCCCAAATTTGAAGAGGAGAAAAATTGCTGTGCTTGGATCACGCTCCGTCGGTTCGCGCCCTCTCTCTTCCGTGACTTTCTCTCCCTGTGCTGATTTACCGTGCTCTTTACATCCTTGGCTTTTCATTACTTGCATTGGCTCCTCCGTGGCTGATTTACTCGTGTGATCGTGATCTTTGCGTGAACTTATAATATGTACGGTCACTAGGCAAGTCCTCGCTGGTGAAACAGTTCATTGAGGCGTGTATTTTCCTTTGAGGCGCTCATTATTCTACTAAGCTGCCTTTGTGCAGAATCATTTTGTAGATGCCTACTACCCTACGATCGAGTCTACTTTCGCGAAAAGTGTGAAATATAAAGGTGTCGATTATGAATGCCATATCATTGATACTGCTGGGCAGGTGCGTTGTTTATTTCAGTGTTTCGCTTGCTCATTACATACATCTAGGATGAATATTCACCCATCAACTCACAATATGCCATTGGTATCCATGGCTATGTCCTTGTATATTCAATCACGTCGCGGAGTTCTTTTGACATGATACAAATTGTATACGACAAGATTGTCGACTTCTGTGGTGTAGGTGACATTCCGTGCGTCATCGTAGGGTCGAAATGTGATCTTGCGCCGTCCGGGTGGGTTACCCCTTTCCTTGCTTTCCCCATCCAATTTCTCCACCAAAACTGATAAATAAAAATCCCTCTTGAATTCAATTTCTTTCGTACATGGTATTGATCGATGTATAGACGCCAGGTCGATGCCGCCAATGGTGAGAAGCTCGCGAAAGAAAACAAAGCTGCTTTCGTTGAGACGAGCGCGAAGGAAAACATTAACGTCGGTTTGTGAGATTCATTTTTGGATCTGGATTTTGGCTGATGAACTTACACAGGCAAGGTATTCGAGTTATGTTTGGAAGAAATCGAGAAGCGTGCGGCACCCAATCAAGCGGAGTCTGTTACGAAGTCGTGCATCATTATGTAAAAACTTTTTAGATCTTTGTCCTCTCTTTCTTTTTGGGGGTCTTGGTCGTTGTTCCTCATACAGACATTGGACATCTTGATTTGGTATAGTTATAGCTGACTCTCTACTTTTCTGATTCTCTTGTACATTGTACCGGTAGAGTTCCCTGCGGTGGTATGGACTGTAACATGCAGTATGCTTAGCAGTTATTTATTTTTCATCCAATTGTATGCTCAATCACGACAACACAAACGAAGGGAATGCGATATATGGAGGTGAGTTTGTATGTACCAATCCAAGGAAAAATATCCACGTATATCTGTGAATGTGATTATGACGTATTTAAAGACTTTGTGTACTAAAACGGGTGTGGGATATAACTCAAACCCGATAAATTAGTCAGGGAAGATAAAATTTCATGGATAGTGACTTGTGAAGTGAACACAGAAAATTGTCCAAATCATACTGACTCCCATGTAACGAGTAATCCATAGTGACTAGAAAGGATCTGGAAACAATTGTCAAGTATTTATCAACGCCCAGACAGATATGCATACCTTAATTACAGTAGAATGCTGGATCTAGTACCACCTTTCAGTATATCGCCAACTTATAAACCTGTGGAAATCTCCCTTGTAAATTTGAACTGTACTCCTGTCGGAAGGTTTCTACACTATAAATAGCCGAATGGCAGAGATGGGTTCTGGAAACTCTCTTGAACTAGTCGGTCGGATCCCCCTTTCATTGGGAAGATTGGGTTACACTCTGCGAAAGATATCAGAAAACCAAACAAAAACCTCTCTGTCTCTGGTATATGGCTGGATAGTGCAACAGGCCCGTTGGCAACTTGAAACTTTTGCTATGGATTATTATTATACAGGTGCGCTACCACAGTCCAGTTTTCACCTGGAGTTCATGAGTTCCCCCATCTGAGACGGATCCAGCGCCTCATATGGTTCTTCTAGAGAGACTCGCACCACAGAGACCCGGGAGAAGTACCGAAGTGACCTGGCTTCTATGAGAAGCTTCCACTGGACCCTCCGCCTTCCAACAAAGAACTCAACAGTCCCCGAAAGGGGCAACAATACGACACTTGAGCTGGGTTAAATCGACTGACCTCGACCATTTGAGTATTGATTCCGAAGTGAATGAACTGTCTGGACATCAGAGCTTCTGCCGATTCATTGCTATCTGTTGGGCACCCATGCTTATTACCTTTCCACCCAAGTTTGAAGTACTGCTCTCCATTTCTTAGTATATCAATCCAAGTGTAGCCTTCTCGATTCTTCATAGAATTAGGTCAGCATACTGTGCGTTTTTTCTGTCTGGAATTACAATAGACTTCATTCCCATCTTAAGGCATAATTTTGAACCGAAAAATCCACCTAATCATCCATGAAGGATATTATGTAACGGGGTTGTTTCACTGCAGCTTGTAAGTATAAGGTTAGTTTGATTCCGACTGTTCTCTGCCAAATAGGAAGCGACTTACAATAGTGTAGCGATTGTTCTGTCTCAGTTCTTGGTTGGTGTCACACTTGGTTGTCCCGAATAAACCGCGATCCCAGAAGACTCCGCCTATAAAAGCTTGCATAGTCCTGAGAAAGACAGGATCGAATTTCACCCACCAGATCCCCTAGAAGAAAATCCCCTTTGGACATAGTCATGAAGTTCTTCGCCGCCCTTATTGCCCTTCCTGGGGTTGCATTCGCCACTAGTCTCAGCTGGGATCCAGTCTTTGACAATCCAGGTGCCAGCCTGGACACCGTTGCCTGCTCTGATGGTATGAATGGCCTCATCACTCGCGGCTATACAACCTTTGGCAGTCTGAAAATCTTCCCCAATATCGGCGCCGTTCCGGCTATCACGGACTGGAACTCAACTAGCTGCGGTACATGCTGGAATGTGACATATACCAATGGCCAGGGAGCCCAGAAAAGCATCAATATACTTGGTATCGACATTGGACACGGGTCCTTCAATGTCGCCAAAGCTGCAATGAACAATCTCACTGACAATCAAGCTGATCAACTTGGGAGGATTAATGTTGGGGCAGTGCCGATTGCTGCTTCGAACTGTGGATTGTGAGTGCTGCGCTGCTGATTTCGCATAACATGATCCAATGTATTTCCTGTAGATGAGGAGTCATCTGATGCCAAAAATTGTGTCCAATGTACTTACTGTGATATAATGTGATATCTTGTCCTTTGGTGTCTCGAAATCAATCAGCTTTCAAATTTACCACGGTATTCGACTGCATCGCCACTGTTAAGTTTCCATATCTTCTAGAATAATTTATTGGTATCTATGATTGATACTATATATGATCATAATTGTACAATTGTATTACCGAGGAATATTAACGAAGGATGTGGGAGGAGCCCGATATGATTCACACAAGATTAGCTGTAATATTCAAACATTGGACATATTCAATGGTTTTTGTTGATATAGTCACGTGATGTGACCGAGAGTAAACGCATCAGAGGATTGCTCAAACCTGCATTGACATGGCAGCGTCACACCTAGATGGCCAGAAAGCAACAAGGTACGTGACTGCTCCCTACTTTTTTTTATTTAATCCTTATTGTGTCGCAGAAAACACAAACTGACTGACAAGAATATACCTAATGCAATATTTAAAAACCCCGAATTCCTCCAGGATTCGCAGATGTACCAATCACTCCTTGAAATGGAAAGGAAGCTGGACTGGACTATGACGAGGAAGAAAGTTGAAGTACAAGACGCCCTTTCAAGAACACCCACTGTAGGTTTCGGCGCTCTTCTGTTTTTTTTGTGTAGTCCTACTTGGTTTATGCGCCTGGTTTAGACAACGCGCACATTGCGGATATTCCTTAGTCATTCGACTTCTGGACAAGCATGGCAAATTGGTACAGATCTACCGGCGACGAATATTGAAACGGGAGAAGGGATCCCCGCATGGTCGTTCAAGGTGGAGGGCCGGTTACTCGAGGTGCGTAAACACGAACTGCTTTCCTTAAGGTAAATAGTTGATAAAGAATGCATGATATAGCCTGCAAACCAACGAAGCCGTGACAAGACGCCACAGCGAAAGTTCTCGACGCTTATAAAACGTATGATAATTGAGATTGAGCGGGATCCCGCGCTGTACCCCGACAGTAATATTGTTGAGGTCGGTGATGAATTATCCTTGAGTTGCCTAAGTCTAATGATGATCCGTTTGCTGCGTGCTTATTCTAGTGGCCTAGAGCGCCAGGTCAGCATAATCCTAGCCTTGACGGTTTTACGGTGCGAAGAACGGGAGATGCGCCTACGAAACTCCGCCTGATCATGTTCCTTGATCACTTTCCGGAGCAATACAAACTCTCTCCTGAATTATGTGAGTAATTTACTTCGCGTGCTCGCCAACCTTTCTTCTGTTCACTACAACGACTCCATTTGATCTTAGCTCATGTTTTAGGAATCAAAGAAGAGAGCCGACTTGGTGTCATTCAAACATTGTGGAATTACATCAAGCTTCAAGGATTACAGGACAAGACAGATCGCAGGATGATTCACTCTGACGAGAAGCTGCGGTCAGTAAGTGTGTCATGCAGTTCCCCTTTTTCTAGCTTGCGCATGCTTTGCGTAGGTTTTCAATGCAGAAACAATCACATTTCAACAGATACCGGAACTTGTAAACCGGCATCTGGGAGGCCCCGAACCAATCGTCTTGCACTACCTTCTGAATCCTACTGTGCCACCTTCAGAACGACCGTCCGCTTGGGATGTCGAAATCAAAATGGAAGATACAACTCTCAAAAATCGTATGGCGACTTCGGTCCAAATGTCTAAAGAATCAGTAGCTACATTGACAAAGTTGGATGAAGAGGTATAAAATCTACTTCTCCACGCCATTCTGAAAAAAGAAACTGATGGTGCTTCTGCGCTTCATTCTTCACTTGTCAACCAGATTGCTTTACTCGCACAATCTTTGCACAATTCTCATTTGAAGCAGACATTCCTTCGATCTTTTGCAGACGATCCGACCAAGTTCATCCAGACTTGGCTAGAGTCACAATCTCGTGATCTAGAGAGCATTCTGGGAAGTGGCCCGACTGAGGGTATGACGGTGCGACAAGAGGAGCTGAGAAGAAGCGAATTCTTCCAGCTCCCGTGGGTTGAGGAGGTGTGTTGATGTTTCCCATACTGTTCTATATTGATACACGAATGTTTTTTCATCAGGCGGTCGCGATACAGGAAGGAATGCGATTAGCGTCGCGAGGAATGCAATGAGAGGTATTCTGGTTCATCAAGAGTTGATGGATACGATGCTAGAAATGATGTTCATAGTGGTCAAAGTCTAGCACAATCTGGTTCTATCATTCAAGAAAGCTGTCTGTGATCTCCACGTTTCTTGTCATATTTTAGCTGTTGTCATGATGTAATGTTTACTGTCCTTGTTTCCCTTTGATCGTACAATAAGAAAAGATACAAAGGTTTGATTACCCTAGATACGATGACACCTCTGGTCGGATTGGCCTTCGATCTGGATAATAAATTTGTGTTGCCCTTTTGGACGGATAGAAAGTCGACTATTGTGTCGAATCAGTGAGATGATACGAATGATGTTGATGTGCCAACTGTTGCTTGAAGCACCTAGTAACAGACAAAAGAACCTGTGTGAGTCCTGTATCGCAATGGTTGTAAAGTTCAAAAGCACCAAAATCACTGAAAATTACTGGAGACTCGAAGAAGTTTGTCCACCTCTGAGGCCCGATTACATCAGAATTCGATCTGTGACTGCTGCGGAAAGTATAGTGAACACCCGATCCAGGTTACCATTATAGGTTGCTGTGGGCCGGCAATCTGCGTCGAAATTAATGAGACGACTTCGATCTTGTACTTAAAAGCAGACGAGCTATTTCTTTTGTTATTCCTTTTAAATCTCAGCCCTTGTGCGCGTGTGGAACTTGCTTTTGGACCGTAATCATGACTAGCCAGGTATGTGGTTTCGCTGTGTCTGATAGCAAGAGCATTCATGCTGCGTGTCCACAGTTGGGTCGACTTCGACAGGTAAGCCTCTTCTCTCGTGACTCTGCCCTATGGAGACACCTGTCCCAATCTGACGTCACAGTGGGCTGGGGAGGTTATGTCCTCGAAAGAAAATAAGATGTTCGTCAGTGACGAATTGAAGGGTCTGGAGGTGGAGATTGAAATGCGGAAGGAAGGTCTCTTCAAGTGAGTTTCCACACCAAATTGGTGTCATCGAGTAACCAACCATTCTTCTGTGGTCACAGGATACAGCGTGCCTCTGAAATGTACCATCACTCACTGTCAAAGAAGAAACAACACGACGAGCTCGGTGATAATGAGAAGCTACTGCCCTCAGACGCGCTGGGTCTTGTCATGATTCTTCACGGCGAGCAATTTGGTGAAAACTCGGCTTTCGGTATGTTCAAGTGTTCTGATGCAATCTCGAGATATATTGCTTTTCATGCGTTAGGTGCTTCACTTGTCAAATTTGGTCGAGCGCAGTGTAAAATTGCGACTCTGCAGGAGGCTCATGCTGTCACTTTCAAAGACACATTCATCACATCCTTGCAGCATTTCAACGATGGGATAAAAGAGTACGAGTATTTGAACAAGAAATTAGAAACCCGCAGGTATGATCTTAATTTGTAGTCACAATGACACGGTGCTTGAAAGTTTGTAGGTCGGCTTACGAGAGTACGTACTATAAAGCGGAAAAGCTGAAGCAAAGCAAGAAGGAGAGAGAAAAGTTAGACGCTGAGGAAGAGGTGGAGAGTGCGAAGCAACGTTTGTAAGTCTGTCGATTCCGCTTTCAAACGCTCCTAATAGGATTTGTAGCGATGAGACAGCAGAGGATATCCGTGCACACATGGAAGTAATCCGAAATGACGATGTTCTTCACCTAGGCGAACTCACGTCTTTCCTGGACCTCGAAATCAATTTCGCTCGGCAGTATTTGGAGGTGCTGGAAGATGTCAGATCAGATTGGAACCCTGAGTAAGCTTCATCGATCAAGTTCGCAACTAGATGACCAAATTGCATATTCAGAATGTGTCCTTCAAGCAATACCTACAGATACAATGGACGGCCTAAATCATCTTCGCGACGCTTGTCAAAAAATGCGCTACCTCCTGTTGACGATGGTTCGCCCGGTTATTCGGGAGACGATGGCAGCATACACTCTACCTCAAATCGGCGAAACTCGTCCCGCGGAGGGTCTGGGACTGAAACAAAGCCTTCCTCGCGTCCAAGTTCTCGCTCGTCCAGAAAACGGACGAACAGCAATGCCACTACGACAAGCGAAAAGGAGAATTCGTATCAGCATCGTTCGCGCCGCCGCAGCGTTGCAGGTTGGGCTTCTAGTGCTGTTGAATCGGTTGCAAACAGAATGAAGAAGGACAAAGATACATTTGCGGCCTTGGATGAAGACATGGAGAATAAGCTCCGGAATTGTGAACAGACTCCGTCATTGAAAAAGTCGATGAGCATTGGGTCTATTGGTCGTCGATCACCCTACTTTTCATCGTCCAAGGCTAATTCACAGACACCCAAGCAGTCAAATGCTACTCCTGGAAAGAAGACTGTCCGAGCCCGTTTAGACTATGAAGGCAAATCGTCGGATGAACTCAGCTTCCAAGCAGGTTCTGATATTGTCGTCTTAAATGAAGTGCTGGATTCCTGGTGGATGGGTGAATTGAACGGTCTGCGTGGATTGTTCCCTACAACTCACGTTGAGGTGATTGATATGCCTTCACCATCACTTCCTTCGAAAGCAAATAAATCCAGGACTTTGGGTCTGATCTCTAACAAAGAACAGCAGGGTAATATCGATTCGGACGTGCAGTCTCTGGGTGATGGATATGGCTCAAGTGAGTTAGATGATGATCAAGACTTAACCTCGCGGCCATTAGAGCATAGTCCTTTCGTTCAGGGACTTGGCGATACCCACAGTATTGAAACCCTGGTGACAGATGACCACTCCTCAGTCCCTTGGACACCCAAGCAAATGGTATATGCCTTTAACACATCCACACCCTCAAAGTCACGATCGCATTCGCCACCAGAGTCCTCCCTTTCATCAAGCAATACATCCCTTGGCCAGAGCCCATCACATTCGATTGCGGGATCAGGAACTCAGACGCCAGTGAAAAAAGCGCCACCGCCGCCACCACCCCGGAGAGCGAATTCTAATGCACCGATAGCTGCTCCGCCGCTACCTGAGCGAAAGGTTTACACCACGAGTGGGCGGAACAGGGGTCCTAGCTTCGGACTGGATACAGAGTCTTCGAGTTCGTTGGTGTCTTATTCCGGCTCGAGCTTGGGTTCTGGTAGTGAAAGATATGATAGGTCACCATTCGAAAGCGTGTCGGATTTGTCTGCGCCGTCTGAAGTACCCACTCGATCCGGAGATAGAGGTGATAAAACAAATCCGTTCCAGAGCGTCCATCAATCGTGGTAGATAAATGTTGACGTGTTGCAGTTATCTTGAAAATAACTGCTGTATACTAGAACTCTCTTGCATACGTATTTCATTCTCTTGGTACATGGCTCTCGAGATTGCATTGTGTAAAGATATAGCAGAATCAGTTAATCAGTAAAAATGAAGCTTGTTCGGTTTTTAATGATCATCCTGGCTTTCCAATGAAAAGCCGAAGCATCCGAGCCACTTGTAGTTATTTGTCATGCATGCTTCCCATCTGCTCACTGTGCAGCAACCAACGATTTTGCTCCCGACGTCCGAGGCTCATACTCTCCGTCAACAATGACGTCAGCGACGCCCTTATTGATCGGCTCCCACTCGGCGCACAGGTCTGTGCCGCTTAGTCATCCATTAGTAATGGGATAAGTGCAAATTCAATACAAAATACCTATAATAATGTAAAGGCCATGCCTCCAAGCCATCTTATGGCCAATTGCATAACATTTTCTACACCTAGGGGATTGTCTAGTATATTGGGAGGCTGGTGGCTTCGATTGCATGTATAGTAAACAGTTAAGAAGCCATTTTTGTCTCATATTGAGTTGTAAATGCATAGCCTCTTGATTTAGTCCATTAATTGACACATATAGGGTCTCTTGCGACTCAAAATAACCCTCAGCAGGGAGGTAGTCAGCTGGGAAGGCTGTGGCCATAGTTGTGTTATTTGAGTCAAATTTGTTTGTGAATTCAATGTGTTTTGCATTGAATTTAGCCTAATAACCAGACTTATCCCATGATTGATGGATGACTA
>Ga0153951_1000575_pt1 | contig 13638 bp, 15 predicted proteins | sample TSNJ035MetaG_FD_102278 | JGI IMG/M metagenome (GOLD analysis project Ga0153951, IMG submission 102278) | Attine ant fungus gardens microbial communities from New Jersey, USA - TSNJ035 MetaG | ecosystem: Host-associated > Fungi > Mycelium > Unclassified | place: USA: New Jersey, Wharton State...
GTTAGTAAACAAGCACGTCGGACGGGAATGGCGGGGCCCCTCGGGGAGATGTTCGATCACGGTATGACTAATTAGATCTCAAAAAAAAAAGAACGTTGAATTTGAATCTGACTTTACAGGTTGTGATGCTCTAAACACGACTGTACGTCTCCCGCCATTCCAAAATACCTCTATCTGATCACCTTTTTTTTTTTTACCTAGTTGGAAGTCATCCTCAGTTCATGCGCACTCGGACTCGGACGATCATGGTGGACCGTGATGTCGGAGGTCCTCACGCTCGCCAACTTTTATCTGACGACGTGGGAGGAGTACCACACCGGTGTCCTGTTCCTCGGCTATTTCTCTGGCCCGGTGGAAGGCATCTTGATTGTGGTGGCTATCTATCTTGTCACGGGCTTTCGTGGTATGTAGTCAAGTTGCCCGATTTTTCTACTCGTGTAGATTTTTATGATAATACAGGAACGTTGTTCTGGGAAACGAGAGTGTGGACTTGGCTCGGCCTCGAAACCGTCTTTCCATTCAACTGTATCCCGAATTTACCGCTCAATGAGACTCTCATGTGTCTCGCCGCCTGTGGGCTGTTGATCAACATCATTCACGCATGCCTCAACGTATACGCCTCCCGCGCCGACTCTTCCACCATCCGATCGCACACGAGAGAAACCAACCCACTCATCCTCCTCCTCCCCTTCTTATTCCCCATCGCGATCCAAATCGCATGGCTCTCCCACCCCGCATTCAACCACTCCGCGATTGTGCATTCGCCGCTTTTAGTTCCGTTTTTGTGTGCGTGGGGAATCCAGTTTGCGCACCAAGTCGGGAGGATGATTTTAGCGCATGTGACGTTGGGGAGCGAGCCGTTTCCGTGTTGGGATTGGGTGTGGGTGTGGAATGGGGTTGGAGCGCTGGATGCGAATTTTCCGAGGTTGTTGGGGAGGGCGCCGATCATCCAGACGAATACCCTAAATACGGCGCTTTTGGTGTTTGTGACGTTGGGTGTTTCGGGGGTGAGTTATGCGCGGTTTGTGAGGTTTGTGGTTAAGGATATTACGGAGTTTGTGGGGTTTGCGTGTTTGAGGGTGATGAAGAAGGATGGGAATGGGAATTGGGTGCGTATGAGGAAGGATGAGTCGTGACTAGTGTAGAAGGAGTACTAATGATATAATCACTAATGACATGTAATAACAACTGTTGTTGAGTACTAAGGAGAGTGTGACATTCAAAATACTAATTTTTGTCCATGATATAATAACAACAGTTACAAATAAATATAGTGCTTCTACTCACAAATGGACGTTATGGACGTTGAGATGGAAGATTTAACTGGCGTGCCAGTCCAAGAACCACAACCGTTATCTGGACTCGTAGTACCAGGGTCTGACGGTACGCCGCCTGTGATGGTAATAGACGAGAACCCATGCGAGACGCTGTACATCCAAAACCTCAACGAGAAAGTCAAGCCTCAAGGTGTGTTTTTGTTATCTTTTCAGCTAGTTCAACGTGATAGCTTTGTTTCTTTTTCTTCTTTTTTCTTTTTTCTAGTGATGAAAGCGACGCTGCGAGGCTTGTTCAAGTCTTATGGCGAAGTGTTAGATGTGACGGCGCATCATAATTTGCGAATGCGGGGACAGGCGTTTGTGTCGTTTGCTTCGATTGAGCAGGCGAAGAAGGCGATGAAGGATATTCAGAGGTTCCCGCTTTATTCGAAACCGATGGTGAGGGGTCGTCGTCGATTGCTGGTTTTTGATTACCTTGAGCTTATGGTTTTTTTTCAGCAAATTTCGTTTGCAAAGACACGGTCTGATGCTGTGGTGAAGAGGCTGGATGATGGTTACTTTGAAGAGCACAAGCGGCGGAGAGAGGATCGTAAAAGTGCGCCTTTTTTTTGCTCGTCTCGGGAACTAACGTGATGGTATATTGCAGGAGCTACTCGCTATACGAATCCTATCAAATCCAAGTTCCGGCTGAAACGATTGGCAGCTGAAGGTGAGTTCACGTCCCCCCTTCACCAGAACCACGCTCACGACTCATGGAACCAGTGGACGGCGGGACGGCGTTGCCGCAAACGAAGCGACCGGCAGTGCAAATGCCAGATGAGTATCTACCACCGAACAAGATTCTGTTCCTACAAAATCTGCCGGAGAGCGTGACCAAGGACCAACTGAACGCTCTGTTCTCGCAATACCCCAACCTCTACGAAGTGCGTATCATCAGCACGAAGAAGGATATTGCGTTTGTGGAGTATATGGACGAGGGGAGTGCGATGGTGGCGAAGGATGCGCTGCATAATTACAAGTTGGACGGGGAGAACAAGATTAAGATTACGTTTGCGCGGAGGTAGATTGATTTGTTGGATAGAGTAGAATGGGCGCCTGTGTTGTGATGAGAAAGAGTGACTTCACTTGGACCATGTCTTCCATCCTCAGTTTTTGTGAATCGAGGGGTGAGAGATACCAGCCTGGGAGAGCGCACAGAGCGTCCTAATTCTGTCTTATCGGCTCACTGCCACCCCAAATGTCTTCCACTTCTCCCTCGAGCATCACCCTCCCCGGTCCAACACATACCCCTTCTCAGACCCCTCTCATTGCAGGCTCTCTTACAGGCCTCATTGTGCTCCTTGTCTGTCTCGTCACTCTCTTCTTGCTCCATAGGCGCAGGCTCTTTGCGCAACGTATTCGGCAGCAGGAAAACTATTCCAGTAATGCGTTTTTACACTTGAGATACCTATCTAACTTGTGCGCCAGACAAACCCCGTTCACCCCATCCGTTCGAGGATCCTCCACCGCGTACCACTTCCTCTTCTCAGCCCCATAAAACACTTTCCCGGCCTTTTGTGGGTGTTCTTTCGACGACGTGCGAGGCTGTGGTTGATGATGACGTCAACTCTATTACGCGCGATCATCAAACAGGGCTTGGGCGTAGTAGTGGCACTGTTGACGAGCCCCGGCCCACGATGCATGGGAACGAAGGCGTGCTGAACGAAACGCTGGGCGTATCTGGTGGTGATGATGTCCATTCGCAGACGTACAACATGCCCAGCAATCACAGACGACCGCTCGACCGCTTCGATAGCTCTGATAACAATAATACAGAACTCGCTCCGAAGAGCAGGCGAGTAGATTCTGGAAGGATGGAAGATGTGGAGGAACCGGCTGTTGGTTCTGGTGAACCGAAGAATGGGATGGGCCTGGACTCTTCAGCGTTGTCGCCGTTGATTAATGGTACTGGGCGATGTGTGGATGCGCCGCCTGCGTATGAGAGTGCTTGGGCTGTGGAAAGGCGGGTAGGAGCTGGGTGAATCATTGGGAATTGTGTTGAAAGTCTGAGTCTTTTCGTTCGTTCTGGGTATCTGTGGCTCTTCTTTTTTGGCTTATCTGTGATAGCTCTTTCGCCTCTCTTCGTTACCCTTGGGTAGATGGAGCAAAGTTAACAATGTGTAATTGTAATATGTGTGTGCGTGTACTATGATAGTGGACATTCTATTGGACATTGCTGGAAATTTATTTTTCGTATATTCGTGTACTAGGGGACTCTCTTTGGTGGAAATAAAAAAGATAAAAGATGCTTCTCACCCTGTTCAATGTCATGGTGGTAGTTAATGCTTAGATACTGCGCTTTTTTTTAAATCCAAAGAAAACGGGTGCTCTTTTGTGTCTCCTTGGATCGAATCGAGGCTGTGTCCGTTATGGGAAGCTGTCGTTTCAGATACCAGGGACTTCTCCCGCCCCCCCCCTTTTTTTGTTTTTTTTCGGGAGCAGGGACGTGGGTTCTTTCCTATTCTTGAAAGGTTTTATTTTTGTTTTTGGTGGGATGTGGGTTGTCAGAGTTTGGGATTGTGAGAGCAGATGGATATGTCGGGTGGGTTGGCCTTTTTGGTTGGCAGACGGTCTCGGTAACAATGAAAGGAGAGAGAAAAGATGGAGAGAGAGATAGAAATAGAAACCTTCTCGCAGTGGTGAAAAAATAGCTAGCGACCTAAATATAGTTGACTTGTGTGTGATAGGCATTGTTTTTCTGATAGTCGAGTATTGTGGATGTTGTCTACATGCGTTCATCTTCAGATGCAAGATAGAAATGGTAGGTGATATAGGGAAAGTCGAGAGTTCTCATTCTTGATTTTTTTTTGGCAGAGGGACCTAATTGACAATTGAAAAAAAGGGTGGTTGTGAGTTGATATCTCATCTATTTTAGGTCTTTGAAGTAGACATTTTTGTCTTTGTGTCTCGGTGTGGTGTGCTTAAAATGGTGTTTGATGTTTCCTGCTCTTTTGAGTGAGGACGGGTGTCTACTTTGCCTTGAGACTATTGAAATATGAAATACGATCGGGGGGAGGGGGGTTACAAATGGATAGCGAATACAAACAAAATACACTTATCTAGAACAACAAGATCTAAAACACATCCAAATTCCAGCAGAGACCTGGTGAGAATTCGGTGCTGATTGTGGAAGGATGCTTTGATTTATGATGTGATTGGGAACCGGGTTGAATCTTGCTTTTTTGTTGTTGAAAGCTCTAGGGTGAGACATGTTTAATAGCTTCCGATCTGTAAATGATATTAACCACAAGGACATGCAAAAATAGGATTAGATGGTGATAGGCGTAGGTGATAAGTGACGAGGCGACAAATGCTTATGGTAAGCATCTCATAGCCGCAGTACATGATAGACTGGTGTTGAGGTGACCCATTGCCATCCCCTAGCAAGAATATACTACACAGGAAAACAATGTCGGTAGAACGAGCCGATGAGGCTATGTCCGGCGCACAAGCAGGGGTCCCACACCGCAGCCTGGATTTTCGGCAAGTTCCGGCACACGCGACCTTACCAAACATCCACCCTTCTAATGCCCTCCCATTCGATTTTGACCACCTTGCACACAATCTACTCGTGTGAAAAAAAAAACGCACTGATAGATCGTCATAGTAAACTGATGTTTCCCCAAGTTTTGTGTAGAGTTACCCGAGAGAAAGTGTGAATAAAAAATAAAAAGAGTAGTTTGGGCCATCTTCCGAGTCAGAAATCGCTCAGATTCCGGTGGCTCGTGCGCTTTCTGGGAGCGTGAGAATTTTTTGGAGTTTCAACGGGGGGTTTTCAGTTCTTTGAATCTTGTTTCGATTCCCTACTTTCTCCGCCACCACCTTCTTATTCCTCAAGACAATCCCGCTTTTTTGTGACTTCAAGTTATTCGATGGCTCGTACCAAGGTAATGTATTTGGGATCTTGTTCCTTTTCTCTCATCCTCTCTCTGTATGCTTGGTGTGTTGTGCTCATTCTTTGCCTCGTTCTCAGCAAACTGCCCGCAAATCTACAGGAGGTTCGTGTTTTTGTTCTTCTTTTCTGCAAACTTTTTTTTTGACTTGCTTTCGTTACAGGCAAGGCTCCTCGTAAGCAACTCGCACTCAAAGCCGCTAGGAAGACCGCACAGGTAGGTTTTACTCGTTGTAACGTGGTGATTTGATGCATGTTTTTAATTATCTCTCTAGACTGCCACTGGTGGTGTTAAGAAGCCCCACAGGTTCCGCCCTGGGACTGTTGCCCTTCGTGAAATTCGAAGGTATCAAAAGTCGACAGAGCTTCTTATCCGCAAGCTCCCGTTCCAAAGGCTTGTCCGTGAGATTGCTCAGGATTTCAAGGTAAATTTGCGTGCTTGCCGCTCTCGTTGACTCACCTCGTCTTATTTTGGTCGATAGACGGATCTCCGTTTCCAATCTTCTGCTGTTATGGCGCTTCAGGAAGCTGCTGAGGCTTACCTTGTTTCTCTCTTTGAGGACACCAACTTGGCTGCGATTCATGCCAAGCGTGTTACTATGTATGTAAATTCGTTCTTATCGTTGGTGCTGTTGTCGTTTATGTCGTTGTTTTAGCCAACCCAAGGACCTTGCCCTCGCCAGGCGTCTTCGGGGAGAGAGGTCCTAAATTGTATGACATATGTAGTGCTGTATATGTGTTTGCATTGATCAGTTGATTTTGTATCTCTTTCTCTCTTCTGCCGTTGTCTTTGTAGTTTGTATGATCGATTATTGCTCCTTGGCCAGGTTCGTGTTATGGATAATTTGTGTTGGTTCTTGATAGTTTCGGAGCATGTTGGCTTCTGAGTGCTGCGAGGTCCATATGCATAGGTCTAACAGATTGTAGTATGCCGTCAAATAGACTTCAACGTTGCCATATTGTATAGAGCTACTGCTGCGGCATTTGGAATGCTATTGTTCTATCGACCGCAACCAAGATGTTTTTTAAAACAATTCTTTCTTACAGGGTGCTTTTATCTACAAAGCAAAGTTGGTTGAAATGAAGGAGAGACAAACAAAACTAGGCTCTCATTTAGCCTCTCAAATCCATTTTGTGATTTTGACACATTTTGTCTTTGTTTCTAAAATGTGCTAGTTCCAGTTGGAGCGCTACTTGTGAAACTGAGATATAAACAAGCTGATGGCTCCCCATAAAGAAGGGAATCTCCACATGAAGTGGCTAGCCTACTTCCGTGAGGTAGGTAATCTATTTAAACTTGATCATCTGTATCAACTATCGTGGTTAGTCCATGAAAAAAATACTTGTAGTTAAAGACACCACAAAGAATAGTGATCCAATTAATCACTGATTCTTATGCCCGGGGATTGGAGTTTTACTTTCTTGAATAAGAACGAAACACAGAATGAAAACGCAGGGAATCTACTTACATTGGAACAAGGTCCCCCAATTGATTCTCATTGGCTCTCGTACCTACTTGAACTGATAGAATATAGTAGTCCTCTCCGAAGGTGATGAGAACCGAGGATTTCGATGGAAACGATACCATTTGATGAAAAGCAATGATGCTCGTCTTGACACATGTTTAGTCTCCAACATGAACACTGAGCGGTGATATAGATCTTTTTGGATCGATGTAGACATTAGACATGGATCAAATCAGGGAGATGCATTTTCTATGTTTTTTTTCAACGTCGAAAAACAAAGAAAAAACTTGGGACTTTTTTTCTAAAGACCTGCAGGAGTGCGTATAAAATGACCATTCCAGCATTTGAAACCAACATCGTTGTTGACCTAAGAAAAAAAAATGGCACAGTCCATTCGTCATGTTTTTGCCGTGGTAGAGCCAGGGAAACACGAACTGTTTCGGGATCGCACATGACGTCGACCGGGGCGCCAGTTTGAGTCTTGGCAAATATGTCCTTTGTGCGAATATTTGATGCTGAAGCATTGTATGATCGGTAGGTAGATGCGCTTATGTGGGACAAGAGAAGACGTACTGGTGTTTGGGTAAAGGTCGAGAATAGCGACTTCCTTCCCAGTGGCATTTGCAACGGAGTACCTTGTAAGAGGGTAAACGCCGTGTGCGCGACAAGTGAGGATCTGAACAAACCAGCAAGGGTCAGTGACACAGGAACCTTCAACATACGGGACGCTTTGAGATGATGATCATTAGCTGGCTCAATTCAAGGTCTAATCGGAGCACCCCACTCTCTGATATCGCCCACGAAATTTTCAAACAAGAAGTCTTGAATATGCGTATTATTCAAGTCAGTAGAGTTGGGCATTGATCCTGCCTATGAAAATATTACGTTGTGGCTGCCCAATCATAAAGTTCACAAACGTTTTGATCCCAGTAGCTACAAGGGGCTCGCAATTAGTGGGTGATTTTCCCAGAAAAAGCACATGGAAAGCATACTTCTGAGTGACGTATATCTTGGTAGGATTGAGAGATGAGTTTACCTCGCAAAAAACGGAAGACTCACAGGAAATAGTACGTCATGAAAGGTAATATCTTTCCAAGTGATGCTGGACATGTATTCAGCCGAGGCAAGATGCTTAGTCTAGATCAAAGCGCACTTCCGGGCCAAACCATTTCCACCTGTCCAACTCTTGAACCGCGCACCATAGAGAGTGCTGTTCTGAGTACTACTAAGCGGAAAAAAATGCCAGGGTGAAAAGTACAAACCATGGTGACATTTTCAACCCTGTGAGGTCGAGAGTGAGCAGGAGATATCCAAAAAACGATACAGGAGATGTAGAACTGACAATACATTCTGTACGTCCGCAACCTGACCCCCTTTTCCCAATGAGCCAATTGAAAGTCCATGACCACCTTCACAGTAAGAATCCCTTTCCAGAAGGTCAGTATGAATAGGAAACAGTTTAACAACAGCAGACCTGAATATAATATCTTTGGCGCCGTTTCCAACAGTGAGACAATCATCGCCATTCTGGACGAAGTTCCTCTCAAATAGCATGTTAGTACCACTGGCCGAAAAGCCTAAAAGAATTGAGATTCATTAGAAAGTCTTGACTCTAGTTCACTAACCATCGCTATGCAAATCGCATTAGTACCACGATATCAAGCAACTGTTTAGTACGCACGTGTTGAAAGGGAATGACTGAAGGTACTTTGTGTGAGGGATATCTTCTAAGGGCGAAATGAAAACTCACGTCACTGTCCGAAAGGGCATGTATGCGATTGTTGAATGCATGGAAGTTCACTGAGCCACTAGTAAGGAAGTTCCAGGCTACTGGCTGTGGAGGTGTCAGTTTAATTTCACCAAGATAGATCGAAATTTCTCTACCTTCCATATCTTCATATCCCGAATTGTACCATTAGTGATCTTACTAAAGGAAATTCCATGTGGGCGGTTATCTAAACCCGAACTTCCTTCGGCGGCATCCCACCACTAGAATCGTGAGTCCAAAACTGACCAAAGAGATAGTGGGGACTCTACGCACTGCTTGACCGTGTCCGTCAATCCAACCCCATTGAGGATCTGTTGAACCTCGTAAGGTAACATTGCGACCTCCATTGAAGGAGAACCTTTTTTCTGAGGAGTGAAAGAAGGAATACTAACGGTAGAACAAAGACAAACCAGTACCCTGGGAAACTCTGCGGTAAATGAGATCACCAAGGGTAGTGCAAACATAACTATAACGTACAGATGAGCCAACAATCGCTGTTTCTACTTGAGAAACATTTCTAGGATCAGCCAATGATGAGGAACTTGCCTTGAACGGTGGGAATATCCTCTGGGTATGTCAAGTTTCCCTCAATAGCTATTTCAACGTTGTTTAACGCAGGAAACTTTATTGGGGTGAAAATGTTGTATGTAACTCCTTTTTGAAAGATAATACTTGAGTTTTCTGCGAGGTCAGGCAAAGCTTTCACCAATGCGGGCGTGTCATCTTGGCCGGGAGAATGTTGGACTAGAAATCTATTCCAGGCAAAAGATGCAGAGATCCAGGTTGTTGTAACGAAAAACGAAGACAGATGCATTTCCCGGCAGGTGGAGAATGTGTTTAAGATTCAAACTAGAAGTCGTAGTTATAACCTAGCCCGGTGCGTGGAAATGAAAGTTCGATAGATGATTCTCGTCCTTGGCACCTGTTCACATGGCTCTTATGACTCAGTATTTCAAAATCAGCGGGCCGTTCTCAAGTGTCAGGAATAATGCTATCTTAGAAGAACTCACTGGATAGTTCAAAGTGAATATCGGTTTCGGACCATTTGAGCTTCTCGAACATGCAATAGACGTCCTGGGGACCTGTTGTGAATTATCGTATCACGAAGACTTCGAGGCATCTGTAGTCACAACATCGATAGAATAAAGGTATTCACATAACTCTTTCAAGCAACTAATGACATGCCACAACATACATTGCTTTGAATCGAGTCTGGATTGTTCGTTATCAACAGGGAAACTGGCTAGGTGGGATCTAGGGAAGCAATTATCGAAGATCGCAGCTATAGAGCGCATGGGTATCACGATCAATCAATCCATTGCACCTTCGAGAAGTTGATATTGGGCTTGGGTTTGTAACCAAGTTTTTCCATTCTTAGCTTCACTGAACGATGGATTTTGATACCATTCGTCCATTGCTTAGGGATTACACGGCCACGTCCATAGTTAACTCTGGAGTAAAGGTTAGGTGCTGGTGGGAATAACTACGAGTCACACGTACGAGATTTTGGTCGTCCACGTGTCATCGTCTTTTTGGAACTTAATTTTCTGCGGGATCAGTTCCATGATCCACCATGATTTTGCAATTTCCAACATATCGTTGATATCAGATGTGGCATCAGCAAGATCTTCTTCTTCCTCACTGACAAAGGAATCATCTTCTATGGGAGCTCCATTGGCTCCAGGGAGGATCAAGAACGGACGGGTCTCTGGCGGCGGCGTGCCAGAGAATTCATGGACGGGAGATGGTCGTGTCTTTACTTCCGGCCAGACGGATTTAGGATCCAAACCGATGTGTGCGAACATTTTACGGTCGAATAGGATACCAGTGTCAATCTTGAAACATTCACGAACCATCCACCGAAGGGAAATTCTTGCCAAACTATTTCGCACTTCGTTTTTGACGGCACCACCACCGACGTCTTCGGGGCCACAATCAGCATCTTCCTAAACGTATGAATACTCGGAACTCAGAAGCAACTTACCACAATGACATCCGGCGAACCAGACCTCCTCAACATCGGTTGAATGAAGTCCTTGACTGGCATACTGTGTCTCCCAGGCTCGCTTATTCTTATTAAGCCGCGGGCTACGCTTCTTCTCGCTTATTTGACCTTGACCCCACTTGAGGCCAAGTGCTACTTCCTCGGGAGTCGGGCGGTTGAAAAAGTTGGGTTTAAAGCGAACTCGATGCTCATCGAGTGCCAGGGCTTGACGAAAATGCTTCACATGAGTATTGAAGGTCGTAAAGGGAAGGCGCTTGGGGATCACGCCAACGGAACCCACGGTGTCCCTGTGGGATCTCCTTAATTTTACATCAAATAACACACATATTGGGATAGGCTCACCAAACTGCAAGTAGGTGGATATCAACGTCAATTGAAAAAGCTTTCTTAAAAGCTGCGCTCTGTTTCCACCCGGTTTCATCTTCACGGGAATACATCTTGTATGCAAACGGGACCTGCTGATGGTTTGACTTTGGCAACAAGCCGACCTACCGGATTTCAATTAATGGCTCATTCAGGATTACGAGGCGACTAACCTTATGAACCCTGGTCGAGAAAGAGGTGGTCAGCAGCTGTCAGAGGGAACCCTGTTCTGAGATAACTACGACTCACATTCCGGCCAATGCACGAGCAGTATCTAGACTAAAGTTCAATTCATGAATCTTTATGGGACCTGATACTACTCACATGCTCCTCGTGAAAACCCTGACACCAATAGGAAGATGTCAAAAAATGTCTAGTGCAGAGCACGGAAAAACAAACCAAAGAGGGATACTTTATCGCCATACTCGTCTATGCATGTTGAATTTTTCATTCTTTTGAGATCAAAATGACCGCTCACAGTTTTGCATGAGGAATTCATAACCACCTGTCCTGGGTCTCAGTTGGTGTCCCACACAGAATTAAATCCCGTTCACTCATAACGTGTGCATTTAAGTGGACACCGATCATGGCGTCAAGAACCTTATGAACTTTGGCCATCATAGGTTTGGCTACTTGGGGTATAGTGTACGTGCCGATTCCGGCCTGAAGGTGTGCAGCATGTTGGCCACACGTGTAATCAGATGTGTCGAATACGCACCTGATAGTAAACGAGTTGCTTTGAACTGTCATTCTTCCTCAAGAGAGAAACGAAATTGACAATATTTGAATTCTAGAGTAGAACAGGATAAGCTTAATTGAAGCTGGGAAGAGGTGGAAATTGACATCATCATCGAATTGATCACCTGAAAAGTAGGACATTAGCTTGAGGCAACGAATAAGAGAGTAGATCTTACCCGTGCCGTCAAAGCAAAGAATAAGTGTTCTATGTTTGTGGGTCGGTGGTACGCTTTCAGAGTCTCTGGCCTCGACTAAGTCTGACGCGAAGGAAGGCGACATTGGAGAGTACATATCCTGGTCATCTGATGGGATCATTGTAGAAGAAAATGTGTTTGTATCACTATCGGTGGGGGAACTGGGCAGGGATGTAGCCATTTGACGGTAGGCGGATGTAAACGTCTATTTTATGCCTTCGGTCGGCGTCTGATATCGGCGGAAACGAATATAGTGTTGATGGCCGAGAATAGCTTTAAACACATCCCTTCATTGAGAAAAGTCGGACTAGAATGCTCCACGTTCGTAGTTTTGCGTGAAAAATGGACTACAGTCGTTCTCTACTAGGTGTTATACTTCAGCAATGCGATGTTTTTCGGAACTGTAGTTCGGGTTGAACAGCTGCATATCATTTTAAACAATAATATTTTATGACTATTGGACAGCACGCTCCACCCGCCGAAACATTTAGGAACTCATCGACTACTTGATCATGTGTCAGTGGTCTGATGGTCGAAATGGGAACTAACAATTCTAACCAAATGTCGTTAGTCGATCAACACGAACACATTATGTTTATGTTTCTAGCCATCTATCAGGTTATTTTTAGACAGAATTTGTGCAAAGCAGCAATTGGGGTAGTCAGCGGCCATTATATAAGAATAAACCCTTATTGTGTCTTATGTCGCTTCTGCTGAATTGAAATTAATCTACCTATCTTGATGCGAGATCCAAAGATGCCTTAAGGGTTTGTCCGAATAAAGATCGGAGTTTGAGGCGAAAAATCAGATAGCCTCGTAACCAACACCGGTCGCTCCAAGTTAGTTTGTCATATTCAAGTGATCTGTTAAGTTATGAGCAGCTCAGCCCGGGGAATACCTTGTCGCACCTATCATACCTGAACCTAGTGTCTTCGTGCCACACTGCCTGCTCCTACTGTGGTTGCATTCCTTTCAAATGGGCCTACCCATATCTCCATTCTCTAGAATGAATCTAGTTTCCGTTTGCTACTTGGCCTGACCGTCTTGGGTACTCAGGATTTTCCTATTGTGGATTGCAATGTATTGTGAAATCTGCCAAGGACTCTAATAACAATTTGTATACCAATTCACCTGGTCATGTCCCTGTGGAAGTCCAGCAAATGGCTGTTCTTGACACTTCAGTCATGTATGGTTCAAATGCAAGAATTATTTGAACAGCAATACAGTGCTGAAAAGTTCAAGTGGATGAAGCAACCAGAGGAAAACTGTTGAGAATATATTCTGTGAATTTTTCTATTCCATTTTGTGCTTGATTTCCTCTCTCTTTTTTAAAAAATCATCAATTTGTTACGCGCTTCTCTTATCTTTGTTTGCTTAGTAAGCAGATAGTTTTTCATGGGATCCCACGGGTCCGTGTGATTATATCAGGACAAGCTAAACTAGAAATGGTAAAAGTTAATCCTAGAAGATTCAGTTATCAGACCTCGAGCATAAACCGTGTAATAAATTGCTGAATATACATATCAGAACCTCAGCCTAGCATCTGCAAAATCAGCTGTAATACCAGCTGCAATGTTGAGTGCAGCACTAATTACAATATTTTCTATAGTCTAGTTATAGTACTATCTGGATAGCATGTCCTGGCAATTCATACATTGGTTTGGAGCCTTGCACTGAGTTACTTAAACTTGGTCCTTGGCTACTCCAAAGTGACTGGGCTCTTGCTTGTGCTCATCCTTAGGAGTGAGTTTTGAGCCACTTGTTTGCAGGCACTAGGCTAAGGTTTTGATTTTTTAATTCAGCAATTTATCATTATCTAGTAGGTATGTGAGATGGATGTGGGAAGATAGGGCTTAGTCAAATTTTTAGATAATCAGTTCCAACTCAAAAATTCCA